>CEAF01031100.1_pt1 | contig 71874 bp, 57 predicted proteins | sample 557431 | NCBI WGS metagenome assembly CEAF01 (sample SAMEA3182068, study PRJEB8094) | gut metagenome | biome: human; feature: gut; material: Stool; isolation source: human stools | place: Canada | collected 2013-11-18 | reverse complement strand
AAAAGGATTATGAAAGAATTAGTTGAAAAAGTTGCAGAATTGTATGCAGCATTCGAAAAAGATGCAAAAGCTCAGTTGGAAAACGGTAACAAGGCAGCCGGTACTCGTGCACGTAAGGCTTCTTTGGAAATCGAAAAGACAATGAAAGAATTCCGCAAAGCATCTTTGGAAGCTTCTAAGAAGTAAGAAAAAAGCAGATTTAATGCTGTGAAAGACTGCCGTCCGGCGGTCTTTTTTATTTTATATATAGTAGTTCCTTTGTACGGATAAGTCGTTTTTCTATCCTTTCCCTCAACGATTTTAATATATTAATTGCTTGGCCTTTGTCCTTGAAATCGAAGTTTTATTGCTACTTTTGGCACGGGTTATGGACGAGAATGTATTAAATAAGTTGAAGATATTGGCGGAGTCGGCAAAGTACGATGTATCTTGCTCATCCAGCGGTACTGTGCGTTCCAATAAAGCGGGCATGGTGGGTAATACTGTGGGCGGGTGGGGTATCTGTCATAGCTTTGCAGAGGACGGACGCTGTATTTCGTTGTTGAAAGTGATGCTGACGAATTACTGCATATACGATTGCGCCTATTGTATCAACCGTCGTAGCAACGACTTGCCTCGCGCCACCCTTTCCGTCGGCGAACTGGTGGATTTGACAATGGAATTTTATCGCCGCAACTACATCGAAGGGCTTTTTCTGAGTAGCGGTGTGGTGCGCAACCCCGATTATACAATGGAACGGTTGGTGCGTGTGGCCAAAGACCTTCGTACCATCCATCGCTTCAACGGCTATATCCATTTGAAGAGTATTCCCGGAGCCAGTCGGGAGTTGGTGAATGAAGCCGGGTTATATGCCGACCGTCTCAGTGTCAATGTGGAAATCCCCAAAGAAGAAAACCTCAAGCTGCTTGCTCCGGAGAAAGACCATAAGAGCGTGTTTGCTCCGATGCGATATATCCAGCAAGGTGTTTTGGAAAGTGCGGAAGAACGTAAGAAGTATCGTTATGCGCCCCGTTTTGCTCCGGCGGGACAGAGTACACAGATGATTGTGGGGGCTACCGCTGAAACGGACAAGGATATTCTTTTCCTTTCATCGGCTCTTTATCAGCGTCCTACGATGCGGCGCGTCTATTATTCCGGATATATCTCGGTGAATACGTACGACAAGCGCCTGCCGGCTTTGAAACAGCCGCCCTTGGTACGCGAAAACCGCCTCTATCAGGCTGACTGGCTGCTGCGTTTCTATCAGTTCAAGGTAGATGAAATCGTAGATGACGCCTATCCGGATTTGGATTTGGAGATAGACCCGAAACTGTCGTGGGCCTTGCGTCATCCCGAGCTGTTTCCCGTTGATATCAATAAAGCGGATTATGAGATGATACTCCGCATACCGGGTATCGGCGTGAAATCGGCACGCCTGATAATCGCTTCCCGCCGTTTTTCCAAATTGGGATTTTATCAGCTGAAAAAAATCGGCGTGGTAATGAAGAAAGCGCAGTATTTTATTACGTGCAGTGAACTGCCTATGCGTACGGTCAATGAAATGACTCCGCAAGGGGTGCGCAATCTGTTGGTGCGAAAGCCTAAAAAGAAATACGATGACAGGCAGTTGACACTTGATTTTGGAGAAGAAAGAGAATGAACCTGTTTATATTCGATAATACTTTCGAGGGATTGCTGACTTCTGTTTTCGAGGCCTATTCCCGCCGTACTTTTCCGGATGCTTTGTTGGCAGAGGGAGAGCCGCTACCTTTATTCCATGATGAGGCTTTTACGGTGGTTTCCGATGAAGAGAAAGCGGGTAGGGTTTGGCGCGGTTTACAGAAAAAACTGTCTGCATCCGCCTTGTCCTGCCTTACCCAATGCTGGCTGGCGGAAGAGCCGGAAACGGCATCGCTCCTGTTTCGTTATATCCGTAAAGCAATAGATGCTCCCCGTTCCATTGAAACCAATTTTGCCGACCCTGATGTCTTGGAATTCTCACGTATGTGGAAACGGGTAGATTGGGAACGCATACGGATGTTGCAGTTCATCCGTTTTCAAAAGGCTGCGGACGGTACTTATTTTGCAGCGGTGGAGCCGGAGAAGAATGCACTTCCCCTGATAACCGGGCATTTTAAAGACCGCTTTGCCGACCAACGTTGGTTGATATATGACATTAAGCGCGCCTATGGCTATTATTACGATTTAAAAGAAATACGGGAAGTTACTTTCGGCGAAGATAGTCATGAAGGGCATCTTGTGACGGGTATGCTGGACGAAAGCCTTATGGATAAAGATGAAAAACTCTTTCAGCGACTTTGGAAAACCTATTTCAAGGCAATCTGCATCAGAGAGAGGCTGAATCCCCGCAAGCACAGACAAGATATGCCTGTGCGTTATTGGAAGTATTTGACGGAGAAACAGACTTGACTCTTAATTTATTACCCAGTGCTTGTTATAAGGAACGGTCTTATGCGGATCGTAGTGCATTCCGGCTTGCGTCGGTATCTTTAGGATGTATGTACGTCCGCTTTTGTTCATCAAAGAAATGTCACGCAGCCAGGGATTTGCATCTTTCAGCTGGGCATAGGTGATACCTTTGCTTTTGGCGAATTGCGCCAGATTGGTTATTCCCGTAGTGACTTTCACTTCAGTGTATGGGATGGACGGATAAAGATGTTCACGTTTCAGTAAGAAGCCGTATTGCTGCGGGTTGCTGATAACAGCCTTTGCCGCCAGCGAACGGAACATATAGCGTGAGGTTTCCTCTACCAGCCAAAGGTCTGCCGCCCGGTTCACCATTTGTTTCTGTAACTGTGTGGAGATGCGTCCTTGTCCGGCATTGTAGGCAGCGGCTACGCAGAGCCAGTTGCCATATTTGGCATAGGCCTCTTTCAGATATTTACAGGCGGCTTTCGTTTCTTTTTCCACGTGATAACGTTCGTCGATGTTATTGTTTACTTCCAAACCGAACTCACGTCCTGTACCGGGCATGAACTGCCACATGCCGGCGGCACCGGCGGGTGATTTGGCAAGCGGGTTAAGCGCGCTTTCTATTACGGCCAGATATTTAAAATCATCCGGTATGCCGTTTGCTTTTAATATAGGTTCTATAATAGGAAAATAGCGGTTTGCACGCTTTACGGTGAGCATCGTGGTGGAATGCATATAGGTGAACGACATCAGTTCGCGGTCCATACGTTCCCGGTGATCGTAGCGCAGCAAGTCCACTTCCTGTCCGGCAAAGGTAATCTTGGCGGGTACGGTAGGAGAGGTGACGCAGTAGGGCACTTCCGATTTAACGGATTGTTGTTCAGGATTCAGCACACTGTTGCCGAAGAGAAAAGGCAACGAAGCGCCTGTACACAGGGCAACGGTGGCTGTAAGTATCATATATCCGGCTTTTCTTTTCATCTTGGTCGTTTTTGGTTTATTGGCGTGAAGATACGAAATCAATTCTTTATAGGCAACCGTTCCCACAGCCAACGTGGAATCATTCGCCAAAAGAATACCAATAGGCTGTAACGTCCGTCAATTACCGCCACCCGTTTTTTATGTTTTAATGCCCGGACGATGTGTCGGGCTACTTCGTCGGCATGCATCAGCATCGGGTACTTGCCATTCCGCAGCAAGTCCGTTGCTACGAAGCCCGGACGGATATCGGTGAAGCGGATGTTGAGGCGCTGCATCCGCGAAAGTTGCGCCAAAGCGTCGATGTACGTATTCTGAAACCGCTTGGTGGCGGAGTAGGCGGGTGCTACACCCAGCCCCTTGGTGCCCGCTATGGAACTGATTACAGCGATATGTCCGCCACCCGTTTTTTTGAAATAGTCGAAAGCGGCGGTTACCATTCGGGTAAATCCTTCGACATTGGCACGTGCGGTGTTCAATTCTATTTCCGGTTCCAGGTTTCTGTTCTGATAACCCACACCGGAACTTAGGAAAAACAAGTCCATACCGCCTAGGCGGTCTACCAATCGGTTGAGATGCAGGATGGCATTATCCTCTGTCACATCAAGACATTGCATCTCTATCTGTTCGGGGTTGGTTTGCTGCATGCTCCGCAGGGCTTCTTCGCGCCTGCCGGCAATACCTATGCGCCAACCTTGCCGCACGAGTAAACGGGCTACTTCCTGACCGATGCCTGAGGTGGCTCCTATGATAATGGCTTTTTTCATGGGCAGAAATTATCCAATAACGGTTGCGACGATTTTTCTTCCGCCGCCACGATTGCGGAATTCACACAGATAGATACCTTGCCAAATGCCCATGTTCATCCGTCCGTTGGTAATGGGGATGGTCAGCTCTGCTCCCACAATGGTGGACTTGGCATGCGCCGGCATATCGTCGTCTCCCTCGCAGGTGTGTTCGTAATAAGGCTCACGTTCCCTGACAAGGCGGTTGAAGATGGCTTCCATATCTGTCTGTACATCCGGGTCGGCATTCTCGTTGATGGTGAGTGCGGCGCTTGTGTGCTTGATGAACAAATGTAATAATCCGGTTGGCGGCAACGGCGGCAGGTTGCGGGATATTTCTTCCGTAACCAGATGAAAGCCACGCTTGTGAGGGGTGAGGGTAAACTCTTTTTGTATTATCATATTTCTTTCCTGTTCTTTATTTCTATTCCGTTATGTCGCCGGCTGTACTTGGCAGGGAAACGTTACGGTAAACGTACTGCCTTCGCCTACGGCGGATATCACCTCGATTCTCCCGTTCATGTGTTCCACGATGGATTTGCAGATGGATAAGCCCAGTCCGGCTCCTTGTACGAAAGAGTCCGTTTTTTCGAACCGTTCGAATATCACGCCGAGCTTTTCTTGAGGTATGCCGCGCCCGGTATCGGAAACGCTTATCCTCGCTTCGGACTGTCCCGTTTCGTATGAAATCTCGACATATCCCTGCGTTGTATTCTTCAACGCGTTCGATACGAGGTTGCTTAATACCTGCTTGATGCGCATCGGGTCCTGCTCTATCAGGCGGGGAATTGCCGGATAGCGGGTTTTGAGCGTTACGCCTTCGGGAACATTACGTTGACATTCGGTGCAGCTCTCGTCTATCAGGTCCGAGAGATTGAGCCAGACGGGAGACAGCTCTATGTGCCCGGCTTCTATTTTCGACAAGTCCAATACATCATTGATGATATTCAGCAATAACTCATTGTTGTGGTTTATCAGGGCTATATAGCGGTCGCGCTCCTCGGCATCCTCTATGTAGGGCAAAAGACCGGAGAAACCGATAATGGCATTCAGCGGCGTGCGTATTTCGTGACTCATGTTGGCGAGGAAAGCGGATTTCAGGCGGTCTGATTCTTCGGCTTTCTCTTTGGCCAGTATCAGCATGGCTTCCGTATCTTTGAGCCGGGTGATATCGTAGTTGATACAGATGAGTTCGATACAGTTCCGTTCGGGAGCGTACACTTTCACTATCAGGTTGACGTGCGTCCAAGAACAGTTGCCGTCTTGTCTGAGAATGCGTATTTCCTTGTTGAACTTGTTCTCTGTACCTTTTAGGGCGTTATCCAGAAAGCGGAGCATATCGTGACGGTCGTCGGGGTGGATGTGGTTGTACACTCCGATGATTTCGGACAACGGTGTGTCCTCCTGTTCACCGACATTGATATACCAGCTGTGTTGGGCATATCCCTGCCGGGTGAGCAGATTGTAATGGGCATACCCTACTTTGGCATAGTTACCTATCAGTTCGAAGAAACTCTCGAATTCCTGTATTTTGTTGTAGGCTACGGTAGTCTCGGTCTTATCGGCATTTATCAGCAGATAGTTGGTAGGGACGTGCTTTTCGTCGTACAGCGTGGTTACTTTGGTCACGAGGTCTATCGTACCCGTTTTGGTCTGCGGGTCGTAGTAAGAGCCTACTTGCGCGAAGTCGTAGCGGAACGTGAAATCGGCGTTTTCATATTTTCTCAGTTTCTCTTTCATCTCTTGCGGAAATACGGGATTGTCGAAGATATTGACACCTAGCAGGTCTTCTTTCCGTCGCAAGTGGAACATTTCCAGTTCCTTGTCGTTGAGGTCTATCAGAACTCCGTCTATGTTGTAGAGTTCGATGCCCACCGGAAGGTTCTTGTAGATGTTGTGCAAAAGCCGTTCGCGTTGTTGTAGCACTTGCGAGGCAGATGACATATAAGGGCCGTCCTGTATTTCGGCTATGCCGTAAATCTTGGTATGTCCTTTTTCATCGGTTTTCTGCATGCAGGCTTTACTGCGCACCCATACGGGGCCCTTTACGCTATCGAGCAGATAGACGGCTTCATTCATCTGCTGCATATTGTAAAAGGAATGTGCGGTGGTATGCGGTTGCTCCTCTTTCAAGATGCGTTTGTTGAAGTCTTCAAAGCTGATGTAACCGTCTTCTTTCAAACCCAGCAGGTTGGCGATGTATTCGGAACAGATATAACTCGCATCCTGCACGTCGGCTTCCCACCAGCCCATGTTGGCATTGCGCATTATGTCTGATAACAGGTTATAATCCTTTTTAGCGTCCATACAGGAATATTTAGAGTGATTGATATTCTTATTATATACTTGTATATGCTTACAAAAATAGATATAATTCGCAGAAATGAAAAGAAATGGGGAAGAGATATAATAAAAATACAATACAATAACAGTTATTACCAACCGTATGTTTGTTTTGTTATGCGGAGCCGTGACATTATCTGTTTGCAGACAAGTATAAACTTACGCGTTCTTTGTGGAATGTGCGGCTCATAATAAGGTAGACTATGGTAAAAACAGCCGGAATATATGGCTTTTTAGCAGTCTGTTTGTAATTTATTCGGAGATAAGCGGTATCTTTGTTACCGTTTACAACGCTATTTACCCAACAAAACAAAGAATATATGGAAAAAGTTATTATCAACTCGTATGAGGATTTTGAAAAGCTGATAGGTCAGCAAATCGGTGTTTCGGAATATGTGGAGCTTACGCAGGAACGTATCAACCTCTTTGCCGACGCAACGCTGGACCACCAGTGGATTCACGTTGATACCGAGCGTGCCAAGACCGAAAGTCCTTTTAAGAGTACTATTGCGCACGGTTATCTTACCCTCTCCATGCTGCCGCATCTGTGGAACCAGATTATTGAGGTGAACAACCTGAAGATGATGATTAACTATGGTATGGACAAGATGAAGTTCGGCCAGGCTGTACTGTCCGGGCAGAGCATCCGTTTGGTGGCTTCCCTGCACTCGCTGGCAAACCTGCGCGGTGTGGCAAAGGCGGAAATCAAGTTTGCTATCGAAATAGAGGGCGAAAAGAAGAAAGCGCTCGAAGGTATCGCCATCTTCTTATATTACTTCAACTGATGATGCGTAAAATGATATGCCCCCAATGTAAAGTGGGGGCTTTTTTTGTCCTGAACGGCAGCGGAGAGCGTCTGCCCGTATATGTTTCCCGTGAGGGAGAGATTGTGCCCAAAGATCCCGAAGCTTCTTTGGAAGGGTATGATTTGACGGAAGTCTACTGTTTGTGCTGTTCCTGGCATGGCAGTCCGAAACGTTTGCTGAAATATTGATGTATATACTCCTTCCATAAATGCCGGAGTGCCGCCGCAGGGTGATAGAGCAGCATTCGCGGCCCGGCATACCGCATCACCTCACGCATCCGTTCTTTCATGGCAGGCTTGTAGCAATGAATGGGGCAGAGCCTGCAAGTGTTCTTCTTCTCGCCAAACGGACAGCGGGACAGGCGCACACGGGCATATTCCAGTAACTCGAGGCATTGCGGGCAAAGTTCTTTGTTGCCCTCTTTCTTGCGACAGTAGAGACGGATCATCTGCTCTACGGTGCGTTGCTCTTGGGCGATGCGTGATGGGCGGGCGTTATTTTTACTCATGCATGCTGCGTTTTAGGTAAATCATATCTTTCAGTTGCTTGCCCGCTTCGTATATGGGATGGTCGTAGTTGTCCGTAAAGAAGTCGGGGATGCGGTGCGAATATGTGAATCCGCAGCTTTCATAAAAGGGAACGGTCAGAGGACTGTCGCCCGTACCCACGAGCATAGTTCGGCATCTGTCTGCATACCGCTTGAAAAGATATTCTATCAGTATCCTGCCATATCCCTGCCGTTGGAATTGCGGGTAGGTGGCAATGTTCTTTATCTCGAAAACATCTTCCGCTTCACAGGTAACGACACAGGCGGCTTTTATGTTGCCTGCCTCCGTCAGGACGAACATTTCGCCACGTTCCAGATAACGGTCTATCATGGACTCTTGTTCGTCGGCCAGGAGTAGGAGGTCGAGGTATTGTTTCTTGTTATGAAGAACAGGATATATACTTATCATATCGCTTTCATGGATTTACGTTGCAAAATTAATCTTTGCAGGGATACTACCAAACAAAAAACGAAGTGATACTGTTGATTAATCAGTGATAATTCGTGTAATAAGTATAATCCGTGCTTGCCGCGCATCATTTGCGGTGAACCATTAATACCTGAACGATTATGAATAAATTGAAAACTTCTTTATTGATTCTGATGCTTCTGGCATCTATATCCGCCTCTGCCGGTTATGCTCCCGACAGCGTGCAAATAGCTCTTAAAAAGATGTATCCCACAGCCGTCGGCATAGCCTGGTCGCAGGACAAGGCGTATTATGTGGCGGATTTTATGATGAATGGCTTCGATACCAAAGTCTGGTTCAACTCGGATGCGGAGTGGGTAATGAAGCAAACGGACTGGGAAACGCTGGATGAAGTGCCCGCCGCCGTGTTCAATGCTTTTGCCGCCAGCCAGTTTTCGGACGGGGTGGTGCAGAACGTTGTTTGGGTGCAGTTTCCCAAATGGCAACCCATCGTGGCCATACAAGTGGGCAAACCGAATGTGCAGATAAAATATCAGATATTGTTTACTCCGAAAGGCGAGGTCCTTCGCCAGCAGAATATCACTTACGCCTATAACACGCTTGGAGCAAGTACTTTCCTATAAACGGAAAGGGGGGGGCCTGTCCCGACAGGCGGGCATCTCATCCCGTCATTCGGTGTAAAAAATGAGCGGACTTGTTTTGTATGCTCTCCGTTTGCCTTATCTTTGCCGGAAAGAAAGACTGTATCTTATGAATCACGATGCTTTTCTGCAAGATGTTTACAGCGTTGTTGCCGCTATTCCTGCGGGACGCGTGGTGACTTACGGACAGATTGCCTATCTGGTAGGCAGACCTCAGTGTTCGCGTATGGTGGGACAGGCGATGCACAACGTGCCGGAAGATTTGCACCTGCCTTGCCATAGGGTGGTGAACAGTCAAGGCAGACTGGTACCGGGCTGGACGGAGCAAAGAGCGTTGCTGGAAAGTGAAGGTGTCCGGTTCAGGGCAAACGGTTTTGTAGATATGAAAAAGTCTCAATGGGAATTTATGAAAGAACAATAAACAAATGAATAACAATCGGAATATGAAATTTATAGGCGCGCATGTATCCGCCGGCGGCGGTGTGGAATTCGCTCCCGTCAATGCCCATGAAATAGGGGCGAACGCTTTTGCCCTGTTTACCAAGAACCAGCGCCAGTGGGTGGCGAAACCTCTGACGCGGGAAAGCATTGCTTTATTTAAGGAAAATTGCGGAAAGTATGCTTTGGATGCACACTATATTCTTCCGCACGACAGTTATCTGATAAATCTGGGACATCCCGAAGAGGAAGGACTGGCGAAAAGCCGTGCGGCTTTTCTGGATGAGATGCAGCGTTGTGAAGAGTTAGGATTGAAGTTGCTGAATTTTCATCCGGGCAGTCACTTGAACAAGATTTCCGTTGAGGCTTGTCTGGATAGGGTGGCCGAATCCATCAATATGACATTGGGCAAGACGCAGGGCGTTACGGCGGTTATTGAGAACACCGCCGGGCAAGGCAGTAATGTCGGCAATGAATTCTGGCACTTGAAGCATATTATCGACCGGGTGGAAGATAAGTCCCGCGTAGGCGTTTGCCTTGATACCTGTCATACCTATACGGCGGGATATGATATTGTAAACGAGTACGATAAGGTGTTTGAGGATTTCGATAAGACCGTCGGTTTCGGCTTTCTTCGCGCTATCCACCTGAATGATTCCAAAAAGGCGTTGGGAACTCGCGTAGACCGCCATGATAGCATCGGGAAAGGACTTATCGGCATGGGTTTCTTTGAACGTTTCATGAAAGATGAACGGTTTAACGACATGCCGATTGTGCTTGAAACTCCCGATGAATCACTTTGGGCGGAAGAAATCAATATGTTGCGTGGTTTTGAGGCGAACGTTATTGATTGACCTTAACGTTCTTCCATTCAAAATTAGAGATAATCTCTTTATCGCATTTGGCGTCCTTTGCCTTGATATTCAGATTCTCGAAAGTGAAATCCTTCAATTCGTACTGGTCGGACTTGCTGACGTTGAAGAATATGTCGCAACTCAGGTTGATATTGCGCAAAGTTACGTTGTTGGCACGTGAGAGGGGAATATCCTTACGGCCTTTGAGGTCGAAGAACTGTGTCCACGGTTTGATGAGCAGCATGCTCTTGGCATCGCCTGTGATGTCTTCCACCAGGATGTATTCGTAGTGCTGCGGCGTGTCGGGACGCATCTTCAGCCACAGCAGACGGGTAGCGTTGCTGATTTTGCAACGGCGGAGTATGATGTTGCGGTTGTGTATCGATTCACTGCCGCACGTCAGGCCGCTGTGGCAAAAACCATATGTACAGTCTTCTATGATGATATTGGTATTGCTGCCGTTATTGGCGTCTTTATCCGCCCACGGGCCTTTACCGCCTTTCAGGGCTACGGCATCGTCATTGACGGACATATAGCAGTTCTTAACCAGTACGTTGCTGCATACATCAATATCGATGGCGTCACTGCTCGGCGCTTTTACCGGAGCGGCGGGAGCGAAAATATGGAGATTCAGCAACTTGATGTTATTGCAGCGGTAGATATGCGTAGTCCAGAACGGAGAGTTCATGAGACGTACTCCGGAGATTTGCACATCGTTGCTGTTGGAGATGTAGAGCAGACGGGGACGCAACTCGTCCATGTTGGTGCATTTCGGGATGACCTGCCGGCGCAGCCAGAATGATTTCCAGTATCTATGTCCGTTACCGTTGATTGTGCCTTTGCCGGAGATTGTAAATCCGTTTACTTTGTCGGCATTGACCAGAGCGGCGAAATACTTCAGGCTTTGTCCTTCTATGCGGGTGTTGACAATGGCGAAATTGCTGATGTCGTCACTTCCTTTCAATACGGAACCTTCTTCCATATATAGATGTGTCCGGGGTTTGAAGAAGATTGAACCGCTGAGGAAAGTTCCTTTGGGGACAACAATGACACCGCCGCCGTTTCGGGCTGCCCGGTCTATTACCGCCTGTATCTTTTCTGTTTGGAGGATTGTACTGTCGTTTACTACACCATAATCGGTTATGGTATATTTCTGTCCCAGCGTTTCGATGTTTACGATTTCGTTTTGTCTGAACCAGTCGGGGATAGGCGTACCGTCGGGGAATTTCTCTTGTCCGAACGTTTGCAGACTGATAAATGCTGTAAATAGGAATGCAATGATTTTCATGGTTTCCGATAAATTTAAAATCAACTTATGAATTACGCTGCAAACATAAGAAACTTAGTGCAATGCCGGGCGAAAGGCGTTGATTTAAATTCTGTGTAAAATGACTTTTTAGACTGCCTTGAACACACATTCCACCCGGTTGCCGTCGGGGTCGAGTACTACACTTTCAAAATATCCGTCTCCCGAGGTACGGGGCTCCCCGGCGATGGTATATCCGGCACTGCGCAGTTGTTCCGTCAGGTCGAGAACTTCCTCTTTGCTGTTGAGTGCAAAGGCGAAGTGGGTCAGGCCGAGTCTGTTTTCTTCAATGGGAGTATCCCGTACATCGGTACGGCTCATCAACTCCAGGTCGGCTCCGCTGTCGAAACGGATAAAGTAGGATTCAAATCCTTTTTGGGGATTGACGTACTTTTCATTGCCTGTACCTTTGAAGTAACGGATATAAAACTCTTTCATTGCTTCCAGACGAAAAGTCCAGATGGCGATGTGGTGTATTCTCATGAGTCAATCTATTTTTGTGTTATGCGATATGGGTTTGTTTACGGCTTCCATTGCAGGTGCAATATGGGAAAAGGATTTCCCGCAGGGTCGGTTTCATCTCTTCCGATAAGCCGGAAGCCCGTGTGCAGGTAGAATCGGTGAGCTGATTCGTTTTGCTCGTTGACGTCTACCTTATATATATGCTTTTCGTGGAGCGCGTATTGTATCAACTGCTTGCCGCAGCCTTTTCCTTGCTCCGCGGGATGTACAAAAAGCATTTCGATGAGCTCATCGCTCAGTCCCATGAAGGCGGCGATTTTTCCTTCCCGGTTCCGGATGATGTAAAGCTCTACGGCTTGGAAGTATCGGTTTCGTACCAATGGTTTATAGAACTGTATGTTCTCTTCCGTCAGGAAATGGTGGGTGCTTCGTACGGAGGCTTCCCATACGGCGAGCAGCTCGTCATAGTCTTGCGGGGTGGGGCGGAGAATAGTCATATATGTATTGTTGTTTATTCCTGAACATTTGATTAAAAGTCTGCTTTTCGGCTGATTCTCACTTGCTTCCCGGTTATGGGATGGGTGAATTCCAGCGTCTCGGCATGCAGATACAGCCGTTCGGCTTTCTTTCCGTAGAGCTCGTCGCCGATAATGGGGCAGTGCAGTCCGAGCGGGTGGGCGGCGTGTACCCGAAGCTGATGTGTGCGTCCGGTACGTGGATAAAAAGCGATGCGGGTGCGGTTATCCCCGCGTTTCAATACCTCAAAGTCTGTTACGGCGGGTTTGCCATATTCGGCATGTACCATTTGCCGGGGGCGGTCAAGCGGATTCGGGCATAGTGGCAGCTCAACCGTTCCCGTATCTTGCGAAACCATTCCTTGAAGCAATGCTATATAGCGCTTTTGGATACTGCGGTTTTTAAATTGCGCCTGCAGGTTTTGGTGAACCTGCTTGGTCTTTGCCACCACCAACAGACCCGATGTCGCCATGTCCAGGCGATGCACAATCAACGGACCGTCCGCGTCAGGATACCGTTCCCGTACCACGCTGTAAACGGAAGCCGTATCTTCTTTGCCGGGAACGGACAACATGCCTGCCGGTTTATTAACCACCGCCAACCATTCATCTTCATAGATGATTTCCAATTCTTTCTTGTTGGACTGCAATTCCTTCAGCATCGGATTCTCGTCCACTTCAAGACCTTGCAGCATATGTCTCAAAATCGGTTCGCACTTGCCTTTGCAAGCCGGATAGTAATGTCCGTGATGCCGTATCTCTGTTTTGGGAGACTCTCCCCACCAGAACTCTGCCATTGCAATAGGCTTCCAACCATGCAGATAGGCTTGTTGCAACAGTTTGGGGGCGGCGCATTCACCGGCTCCTGCGGGTGGGGTTTTGTGTACGGTCTGCTCAAAGATGTCGCAAAGCGTCTTGACTTCTCCCAGGTGATTCAGCATTTTGAATTGTCCGAACAGTTTTTGTTGCAGAGCGGCGGAGCGCACCTTCCGTTCGGCTTTCAATGCCTGTATGCCGGCCTCGTGGGTGGAGACGGTTTGTTGTAAAGGGGCGATACGCTCTTTCCAGGCACGTTCCATACGTTTGTATTCCGCTTTCTGAAACTGGCTTTCACGTATCAGAGTGCTTTCTTCTTCGGGAGTGATTCGGCAATCGGGAGATAAGGCGGCCTGCCGTCTCCGTTCTTCCCGCCTCTCTTTGGCGACTTTCATTTGCAGCCTGGCTTCTTCCAAAGACGCTCGGGCGACTTGTTGCAAGGCGGTCAGTTGCTCAATCCGCCGTCTGTATGCTTCATCCTCTTCCAACTGTCTGATACGTACGTTGATTTGTGAGATTTGCTCTTCTTCTGTTTTGAAGAATCCTTGCGGTTGCAACAGGTCGTACACGGGCGGTACAAAGAAAGGATGCACGTTTTTGCCTGCCAGGATGCCCGAGAAAGCCGCGAGATATCCTATTTCGCCTTTGTCCGTTTCCACCACCAATACGCCGAACATTTTGCCTTGCGCCAACTCTTCTTTCCATCGGTCTTGTCGGCCAAGATAGTCCTGCACCTCTTTCACCGCCGCGATGCAGAGCGGATGCGGAGTGTAGCAAAAGGGGTAAGTAAACTTTTCCGGCAGCGGAATGTCTGTTACGGACGTATGGAAGGGATGCAGCATAACTTCTTCCGAATCGGTCACAACATCATCTTCGGCTTGTTGCGGCAGAGGGCGCGGGTGTACAGATTTCTTTTTCTTTCCGTATTTACGTTCTCTTTCCCAGGCGGCCTTGCGTGCCAGGTATCGTTCGTATTGATTTTCCAGATAGTTGTCGGCCATAATCTGTTGTTTATAGGTTGTTCGGTTCGTATGGAAACTCCGGTAACTCTTTTACCGCCTGGTGGACAGTGAGAATTCCTGCCAGTCGTATTGTTGCCCGTTTCCGTCGGCTACGGCCACGCGTATGGTGATATCGCCCGTCTTTATCCGGTCTCCTGCGCTGATGTTGGCGGTATACTTCACGCCGTTGCGCGGAGCTATCTGTTCCACCATGACGGGCGGAGAAATATAGATGCGCTTCATGCCTGTAATTTCCGTCACCATAGGGACTACATTATATATTGTCTGATTCCCCTCGTTCATGATTTCAAAAATCACTTTGCTGCTTTCGCCGGAAGTGATTATATGGTCGCGGTCATCGTCGATGAAACGTATGTTTCGTATTCTCAGATTGTCGAAAACGGAGGGAGCGGGATAGGCTTCGGGCTTCGGTTTGCAGGTTTCCGTTCTTTCTATCCGATAGCTGTATTCTTCCTGTTTCGGGGCGGAGACGGCATTCCCAATGGCTGCTCCGGCAATGGTTCCGATAATTGTGCCGATGGCCGAGCCCCGATAACCGCCTCGCCAGCCGCCGTTATTGTCACCTATCAGACCGCCGATAGCACCACCGACATTTCCGCCAATGGCTGCACCCGCAAATATTGCGCCGGGGTCGCCCGACGCCATTTGGCTTGTGCCGCAACCGCTGCACACAGCGACTAACGCCAGAAATCCAACGAAACACTTCTTCATATCATTCAATTTTGTTTTATGATATACAAAGGTAGGGAAAGTATTGGAAGGTTATTCTGTTTTCTTACTTTTTACTTTTTTATTCAGTATCTTTATAATATCTACTCTAATTGCTTTCTGTAAACAGCGTCCAATGTGTTTCCGTCTTTGTCTTTCCAAACGCGCCATCCGTTATTGCAGCTGCCGGTACAGAAGTCGGCAGCGGTACTCGGACTTGAAAAGGTGATGTCATGCTCGCTGTTATCGCATATTCGTATCGCAAAGATAGAAAAAGAATTTTTATCCTTATCATTTCAGCTCCTTATATGCTTCTTTTTTGTCCTGTCTCGTGTGTTGTTTCCCGTTTGCGTAGGGTGAACGGACGGCGTTGATATGGCCGACTGTTTGTTTGGATGCGCGAAACAAACTGTTTCCCTATGGAGAACACTTTGTTCGGTACGTTGGAACACTTTGTTTCAACGCACGGAACATTTCGTTTTATCGTATGGAAACAAAATGTTTTTATACGATAGAACAAAGTGTTCACCGTTGTGAACTAATCTGTTAGCTTACTTGTCGGATAAAATAGGACCGTGTATTCCCCGTCATCCCTGCGGTACTCTACCAGCTATATTCCTCGCTGTAAGAATCGAAGGCCGGTTCTCCCTGGATGTTATACTGACGGAATATGCTGCGAATATATGCTTGGTCGTCGGGAGAGAGGTAAGACTCTTCCCGGTAGAAGCGGTAGTATTTTCCGCGACCGAAGTGGGCGATGAGCCGGTTTTTCAGCGTATGCAGATATTTGTACGGAACATCATCGAGCAAATGGCTGATGCCCCACGCCACATGCGCCTTTTGTGCCGACTGGAAGTAAGGACATTTGCTGCTGTCTGCCGGTATGCACAGTGGGTTGATGACGCGGATGGACGGATATTCGGGCGTGTCGCGGACAGCGGCAAGGCGGTGCAGGCAGGTTTCGGCTTTTGCGCATTGGGCGTTGAAGCAACGTGAGAAACTATAAGGTGCCAATGACTTTTCTGATTGATGTTTCATATTTACAGGTATAATGATATAGCAGACAAAGGTAAGGCCTTTTTTCCCGGGAAGGAAAGGAAACAAATGAAAAGTTTTCTGCTATTTTTTATCCTTTTCTATTCTACTCAATCTATAAATACCTATATTTGGCCTGTTTTTGTAACCTTAGAGCAACTGTAGGATGTCTTTGTTTGTACCACTAACACCGGATATGGATGATGAAACACTTTTCGCGCGGGTAGAGCGGGGAGACGTGGAGGCGTTTACCGTGGTCTATAAAAAGTATCATAAGCTGCTTTATGTACTGGCTTATCGCTACCTGATGAACAAGACCATGGCAGAGGATGCGGTGCAGCATGTCTTTACCCGTTTCTGGGAGTTCCGTTCGGAACTTCGCGTAGGTGTCAGTCTGAAGAACTATCTGGTGACGATGACGAAGAACCATATTCTTAATGTAATCCGCAATGAGAATACTGCCGTCGCAAAGAATTATGAGATAGCGCAAAGCACACCCGAATATGAAGATACGCTGGTAGAGAATCTGGAGAAGAAGGAACTGATGTCATTGTTTTATCAAGCGCTGGACAAACTGCCGTCTCAGAAACGTGAAATCTGTATGATGAAAGTGCGTGATGAACTTACCAATCAGGAAATAGCGGAGCGCATGCATTTGTCGGTCAATACCATCAAGACCCATTATTCGGAAGCGTTGAAGTTGTTGCGCGCACATCTGCATAAATTGCTAATATTTGTTACATACCTCACCCTGCTGAAGCATTTAAGTGTCTTTTTTATACTATGGATAATAAGATGATGAATAAACCCACCGAAGAACAGATACAGGAAGTACTTGCCGGAACATCTACTCCTGAAACAGCCCGTCTTGTCGCGCAATGGTTCGCTACGGATGAAGGAACGGCCTATTTGTCCCGAAGCATGGATTGTGAGGTGGAACAGCTGAAGCTTGGTTATGAAGAACTTTATGTGAACCATGAAATAGCGTCTGATGAGTTGTTTGCCCGTATTCGCAGGAATATCCGCCGGAAGCGTATCCGCAGGATAGCTTTCCGTGCGGCTGCGGTATTGGTTCCGTTTATTGTGCTGGCAGGCCTGTTTGTACAGTTGGACAAGCGGGTGGATTTGTTTGGCGGTTCCGGTTACGAAGAAATCTATGTGGCAAAGGGTGAGCGCCTGCAAATGATGTTTCAGGATGGCACACGCGTATATATCAATTCCGATTCCCGCTTGAAGTACCCCAGGAAGTTCGCGCTTTCCAGCCGCGAAGTCTATCTGGAAGGTGAAGCTTATTTTGTGGTATCTAAAAATCCGGACCGTCCTTTCATCGTTAATCTGAACGGACCTGCCATTCATGTACTGGGAACTTCGTTCGATGTCAATGCCTATCCGGATAATAAAGATATTACCGTATGTCTGGATGAAGGGCGTATCGACCTTACGCTCCCCTCGGACAAGAAATATCCGGTGCAGCCCGGTGAACGGCTGGTGTACAACCGGGAGGACGACCGCTGTACCATTTCACGAAACAGTGACACCCGCTTTTCTTCTTTGTGGAAAACAAATGTAATCGCTTTCAGGGATGCTCCTCTGGCGGAAGTTATCAAGGTGCTGCATCGCTGGTATAATGTTGATTTTAAAGTGGAGAACCAGGACGCTTGGAATGTTTATTTCACGCTGACTTCCGAAAATACACTTCTTGAAAAAGTATTGCGTGATTTGGAGAAGATCGCCCCCTTATACTTTCGGTATGATGAGGCTGAAAAAGAGGTAATTGTCACTACAAAATAAAATTCAGCAAAAAAAAGAGATTTTCTCTCACCCGTTCCGGACTCTTGTGTGTCTACTTAGTATAAAGAGAATTTTATACTATTGCTAATCTAAAATTAAAGTTATGAAACACAAGATTCTGCTTGTACTGCTTTTTAGCTCTATGGCTTGTATTACGGCCACTGCTCAAAAGGTTTCAATGGATTTCCGGCAGGTGAAACTGGCGAAAGTCTTTGATGCCATTACTCAACAGACCGGACTGACGGTTGCATACAGCCGTCCTACGGTCAATCCCGATAAACTCGTTACTGTCCGGGCGGATAAAGAAGAACTGTCTGATGTACTGAACAGATTGCTGTCCGGCATGAACGTTGCTTATGAGATAAGCGGGAAGAAAGTCTATCTGAAAGCGAAAAACAGTTCGGAAGCTGCAGGGCAGGGTGGAAAGATGAAAAGGATTTCCGGTATCATCGTTGATGAAAAAGGCGAACCGGTAATTGGTGCGAGCATTGCCGTGAAAGGCACTTCTTTGGGAACGATTACGAATGTTGACGGAGAATATACATTGGCTGGCGTTCCCGAGAAAGCGGAAGTTGTCATCTCGTTTATAGGCTATAAGACACGGACTTTTTCGGCAGGGGACAAAGCGCTTGCCAATATAATTCTGAAAGAGGACAGTGAATTGTTGGAGGAAGTAGTGGTTGTGGGATATGGCGTGCAGAAGAAGAGCGACGTATCTACTTCCATATCTTCTGTGAAGGCGGAGGATATTGCCAAAACATCCGCTTCGGATTTTCGTCAGGCATTGGCGGGAAAGATGCCGGGAGTGCAGGTGACTACTCCAAGCGGTGATCCGGAAGGCAATGTCAGTATCCGCGTGCGTGGCATCAGTACTGTCAATGCCGGTAGCGATCCGCTTTACATCATTGACGGTGTACCGGTAGAACGTGGCTTCGCCAATCTTAATAATAATGATATAGAGTCGGTGGAAGTGTTGAAGGATGCTTCGTCGGCAGCTATTTATGGCAGCCGCGGTTCCAATGGTGTTATTATTATTACTACCAAACAGGGGCAGACGGAAAAAGTGAAGATACAGTATGACGGTTATTATGGCATACAGAATGTATCGAAGAAACTGGATATGATGAATGCCTACCAGTTTGCGGAGTTTGCCAAGGACGGTCATGACAACGCCTATCTGGATGCCAATCCGGGAGTTTCGCCCGATGACCCGAACGGCATGCGTCCCAACTCGTGGGAACGTATTCCCACCGAACTGTTCCCTTACCTGAATGGCGACCGCGGATTGACGGACACCGATTGGCAGGATGCCATTTTTCGGACTGCCGGTACACAGAGCCATAATATCTCTGTTTCGGGGCGTGGGAAAACGGTCGGCTATTTTGTTTCGGCTAATTATTACGATAAAGAAGGTGTCGTTATCAATTCCGATTTTAAGAAATACAGTATGCGTATGAATCTTGACGGCCAGTACAAAAGATTCAAGTTCGGGGTTAATTTCTCTCCGTCCTACTCGACTTCCAACCGTGTGGACGCATCAGGTTCAGGCGGTGTTGTACAGTCTGCGTTGATGATGCCGCCTGTATGGCCTGTATATAATGCGGACGGAAGTTATAATTATCAGGGAAACGGTTATTGGAGAATAGGGAACGACTATCAACACAATGCCATATTGAACCCCGTCGCGATGGCCAATTTGCAATCCGACGTTGTAGACCGCATGGCCATTGTAGGAAAAGTGTTTGCTGAAATAGAGTTTTTTAAAGGGCTGACTTATAATATTTCTTTCGGTGGCGATTATTACGGCTCGCATAATGATACGTACCGTTCCTCGGAATTACCGTTGCTGGGACAGAAGTATTATGATACCAAATCCAATCCTGTTGCTTACAGTTCTTCCGGATTTTATTTTAATTGGTTGATAGAGAATAAGATAAATTATAATACTACTATCAATGAAGACCATTCTTTAAATGTAGTGTTGGTTCAGTCTGCGCAGAAAGAAACCTATAAAGGAGATAATGTAACGGCCACAGACTTTCCGAATGATTATATCCAGACCATCTCGGGCGGTACGGTGACGAAAGGTAACTCCGATAAGACGCAATGGACCATAGCCTCTTATCTGGCACGCGCTCAGTATAGTTATAAAGGTAAATATATGGCTTCTGCCGCCATACGTGCCGATGGTTCTTCGCGTTTCGGAAAGAATAACCGTTGGGGGTACTTCCCGTCAGCTTCGGCAGCATGGAGAGTCAGCGGTGAGGATTTCTTCCAAAACACTCAGGCACTTTCTTTTATAGATGATTTAAAGATAAGGGCAAGTTACGGTGTTACCGGTAATTTTCAAATAGGCAACTATGACCATCTGTCGCTTATGGCAATCGATAATTATATACTTGGAACAAACAGCGGCCAGCTCATTTATGGCTATAAGCCCAATACGATTAAAAATGAGGATTTGAGCTGGGAAAAGAATGCGATGATTAATGCCGGTATTGATATACAGATGTTTAAGGGGCTGCTGGGAGTTACGGTAGATTATTACAATACGAACACTTCCAATATGCTTCTGAATGTTCCTGTTCCTCATCTGACAGGTTATAGTACTGCGTTGATGAATATCGGTAAAGTGAATAACAGAGGATGGGAGATAGCTTTGACTTCTCAGAAGAATTTTACGAAAGATTTCGGATATTCGTTCAATGCCAATTATGCGACCAATACGAATGAGGTGAAGGCTCTTGGTCCCGGCAACGCTCCTATTATCTCTACCGGCAGCGTAGACCATGCTTATTATATCACTAAAGTGGGTGAGCCTATCGGCAGTTACTATCTGCTGGTGCAAGACGGTATCTTTTCCAATGAAGAAGAGCTGAAGAAGTATCCTCATTTCAGCAATACTCAGCCTGGTGATTTCCGTTTTGTAGATGTAGACGGTGACGGCGTGATGGATTTGGATAAAGACCGTACGATTGTAGGTAATTATATGCCTGACTTTACTTATGGTTTCGGTGGTAAAGTATGGTATAAAGGGATAGATTTGGATTTTAACTTCCAGGGTGTTTATGGAAATGAGATATTGAACCTGAATAGAAGATATATTGATAACATGGAAGGTAACGTCAATGGAACGACGATTGCTCTGGGGCGTTGGAAGAATGCTGATAATCCGGGTAACGGTCAGGTGAATCGTGCCAATCGTAAGTCAAAAGGCTACAACGGCAGAACTTCAACCTGGCATTTGGAGGACGGTTCTTACCTGAGATTGCAAAATGTGACTTTAGGATATACTTTACCTCAAAGCTTGACTCGCCACTTCTTTGTCGAGAAGTTGAGAGTGTATGTGTCGGGACAAAATCTTTGGACATCTACCGATTACAGCGGATATAATCCGGAAGTTAATGCACGTCCCGGGAACTCACTCTCTCCGGGTGAAGATTATGGAACGTATCCACTGGCCAGAACGTTTTTATTCGGCCTGAATATAACTCTTTAATTACCCCTTTAATAGATATGAAATATGAAAAAATATAAACTTCTTCTAATAGCATCAGCCGCTTTTCTGTCGGTGTCCTGTACTGATAATTTTTTCGATTTGGAACCGAGCAGTAGTGTACCTACGGATAAGATATATAAGACGGCCGAGGATTTTAATGTAGCGGTTATAGGTTGTTATTCAAAGTTGCAGACGCAGGTAAGCTATTTTACCGAGTGCTGTGAATATCGGAGTGATAATCTGTATTTGAGCGCTCCCACTACCGGAACGCAAGATCGGTATGATATAGACCAGTTTTCCGATAAACCGTCGAATGGTATCTTGCAGGATGCATGGGCTAATTTTAATAATGGTGTGTACCGTTGTAATCTGGTGCTGGATAAAATAGATGGAGCGGATTTCGATGAAGCGTTGAAAAAGCAGTATAAAGCTGAAGCCTTGTTTATCCGTGCCTTGACGTATTTTAATATGTACCGTTTATGGGGAGGAGTACCTATGACTGATAAAGTCGTAACCGTTTCTGAAGCGCTGGCGATCGGACGCAGTTCGGAACAACAGGTTTATGATTTTCTGACAGGTGATTTGAAGCAGATAATAGAAAATAATATGTTGCCTCAGTCGTACACAGGTACCGAAGTAGGGCGTATAACTTCGGGAGCTGCCAAAGCGCTGTTGGGTAAGGTGTATCTAACTTTCCATAAGTGGGAGGAAGCAAGGGATGTTCTGTCTCAGATTATAGGTAAATATAGTTTGATGTCTTCTCCGGACAAAGTATTCGATGTGGATAATGAAATGAATAATGAGGTCATTTTTGCAGTTCGTTTCAATAAGGATATAGAGGGTGAGGGGCATGGCTATTGGTTCTCCATAACCAATCTGAGCGATGATACCAACCAGACGGAAGCATTGAAAAAGTGTTATTCGGACGCTGATGATAAACGTAAAGAACTGATAGAATATACACAAGTGGAAAGCAAGGTCTTTGTGTTGAAAAAATTCAAGGATGTCAAGAGCGCCACTTATAATACGGTGGGTAATGACCAGATTGTTTTGCGCTATGCCGATGTACTGCTTATGTATGCCGAGGCTCTAAACGAAATAGAGTATAGCAACTCGCAGACCTCTGTTGCCATGAATGCTTTGAATGCGGTTCATACACGTTCATGCAGTTCTGCCATACAGATCGCAGAGCTTCCTGATAAGGATAGTTTCCGCAAGGCGATTATGTTGGAGCGTCAGCGCGAGTTCCCCTACGAAGGACATCGATGGTTTGACCTTGTACGAATGGGGGGCGCTAAAGAGGCTATGAAAGCGGAAGGACATGAAATTCAAGATTACCAATTCCTGTATCCTATTCCCAAAACGGAACTGGAACGTATCAATAATGAGAAACTTCTATGGCAAAATCCCGGATATTGATTCCTTGTTAAACTTAAAGAAACAGACAATGAAAAAAGTAATATATAGTTTATTTTTTGTCTTTGCGGCAGTTTTTACTGCATGTGAAGAAGAGCTGCCGAAGGCTAATTTTGATTTGTATGAATTGAAATCTTTAGAGGCAAGCGCCGGAGATATGAATGTAACTCTGACCTGGGAAGACTATGAAAACGCTCACCCATCCGAATATCTGGTTATCTGGACTACCGGAGCCGCTGAGGATGATGGCGGACAGATGACAGTAGAAGCTGACAAGAAAAGTGTAGTTGTAGAGAATTTGGTGAATGACATGACTTATGGTTTTTCCGTACAACCTCGTTATGCAGGTGGGCTGGCCGGTAAAACGTCTGTAAATTGTACTCCCAAGAATGCACGTTATCCTGTTACGGACTTAACGGCTACTGCTGGTAATGATCGGGTGCGGTTGAATTGGATAAAGCCTAATAGTGAACGTTTTACGAACTATCAGATAACTGTGAGCCCGAGTGGTAAGGTAATAACATTGGATGATACTTCATTGGAGTCTTATATCATTGAAGGATTGACTAATGATATGGAATATACTTTTAGTATGGTAGCTTCTTATCCTACGGGAAACTCTGAACCTGTTGAGGTTTCGGCTACTCCGGGAAAGGTTTCTCCTATTTTGGTTGATCAGTCTGAAAAGACGGAACTGACACTTTGGGAGCCTGTGACATTGACATTGAATGACATGTTTTTTATGGGAGGTGATGTACAGTCTGTAAATTGGGATTTTGGTGATGGAACGACATCTGTGGAACTAAGTCCAAAGCATGCGTATGGAACTGTCGGTGATAAATATACTGTATCCGTAACCGTGACCTACACGGATGGCACTACTGACACGGGAAGCATGGATATTACAGTGGTGAATTATAAGTGGGATTCTATTAATTTGGAGTCTGGCAACTATAAAGGATATGTAAAAGTCTCTAATCCGGTATTTTCTTTAGATGGAAAAACAATGTATATTCCTACTTCAACTCCAGCAGGACATTTGTTTGCTATTGATGTAACTACTGGAAATATAAAATGGGTGTATGGTATTGACGCTATAACTTATGGTGGTGGTGCTTTGATAGGTGATGATGGAACCATCTATCAATGTGTGGAAAGTAAAGATATAGATAATGTTCATGCGATTAATTCTGATGGAACAAAGAAGTGGTCAATAAAATTGGATGATAAAATAGGTGCATTTCCTGCATTATCAGCTGATGGAACCGTGCTTTATTGCCTTACTAATGCTCCTACCTTATATGCGTTGAATATCGTTGATGGCTCTATTAAATGGAGAGTAGAAAAGTTAGATGATAGCAATAAAGGATGTGCCGTAGCTGTTGATAAAATGGGAAATATTTATGCGGGAACTAATGCCGCCATTTATTCCTTTACTTCGTCTGGAAATGAACGTTGGAATGGAAAAAATATAGCGTTTAAAATTACAGAGCGTGGTGCATTTGCTCTACATGGCGACTGTTTATATGCTACTACATTGGATAAAGGTCTAATTTCGGTGAATATGACGACTGGAGAAAAAAACTGGGATTATAAGAACACCGGTGGTAATGCTTATTTTCCGATAGTAGATAAAAATGGGGTTATTTACTTTACAGAAAAAGGAGTATCTGGTAAAGCATTGGTATATGCAGTGGAGCCTACTGGTTCTTTAAAGTGGTCAAAAGACATAGCTTCTGTATTAACTTACAATGGAGCGGCATTAAGTGCTGAGGGGCTTTTGTTTTTAGGGAATAGTGGTGGTAAAAAAGTATGGAAGTTAGATACAAATGATAATGGAGAATTAACAGAAGTGAGAAATATAGGGCAGAATATTATGGCAGGAGTAACGATTGGAACAGATAAACGTCTGTACTTTGGAACCATTGGAAGCAATAATATAGGCTCCATAAAGGCTGTTGCAATAAATGCGTCTCCAGAACTATCCTCCTGGAGTATGCGTGGCGGTGACCTGCAAGGTACCAACCGTCAGAAGTAAATATGAATTTTAAAGATATAGAAAGTTTATGGACAATATAAGAAAAATAAAATATTTCCTTACCTGCTTATTAGCGGTAGGGCTCATGAGTTGCAGTAATGATAATGATGACATAACGACAGGATATGAAGGAATTCTTGATGACCTCTCGGAAGAAGTCAATGTTACAGTACAAGAATTGTGGAGTACGTCTCCACTTACTCTTGACGCAAAACGCACCGGAGCTTTAGCTAAAATACAAGGATATGCAGATAATTGTTTAAGTGATTACTTTTCAACTTTTCTGAGCGGATATGATCAGACTAGTGAAAATATGGAGAAAGCAGACCCTATATTAATATATTATCGTAGTGCATTTGATCGTGTTTTGGAGGATATTAAAAATTCTTCAGTAGAAGAAGGAACCGTTGAATTGTGGCAACTGTACAATATGGGATATGTGATAAAAACGTCATCGGGTTGTTTCGCCATAGATATTTCTCATCGTTGGGCAAAAGAGTTGGCTCCTTATATTGATTTTTTATGTGTGACTCATAATCATGCCGATCATTATAATAAGGAACTGATTCAAGCGATGTTTGACCTTGGCAAACCGGTTCTTTCGAACTATCTGCAAGATGAGTCGTATGAATATACCTCTAAAACTCCGACAGATTATACAATCGGTAATTTTGATATTCACACCAGCATAACCGATCATAATAATTCCGGGTTATCCAATTTCGTAACAGTCTTTTATATAGATTGTGGTGAAGACACCGGTAACTTTACTTTGATACATACGGGGGATTCAAATTTTAAACCGGAACAATTTACTAATATTGCATCTCATGTGAATGTCCTGATTCCACGTTATGCACCGAATGCCTTGACCGAAAATAATATTATTGGTACAGGTTTGGGACGGACGCTTCCTGATTATGTATTATTGTCTCATATACTGGAACTTGCCCATGCAGATACCGATTCGTCCAGATGGTCTGTTGAAATAGCTTTGGAACGTGCCTCAAAGATAAACTGTGAACAGACGTATGTGCCTATGTGGGGTGAAAAACTGGTTTGGAAGAACGGAAAATTGAACTAATGAGAAAGTATATACTTATGACAGTGTTGTCTACATTCTCATTCATTTGCCATGCGCAACAGTATGAGGTGGGGACAACCACTGCCATTTGGAAATATCCGGTGGCAGCAGACTTCAAGAAAGCAAAAGAACAGGGTGTTCATTATGTAGAAGTAGCTTTTAATCAGTGTTATCGGGGTGTTCCGGCGGAAGAAGTAATACCTCGTATTAAAATGATGAAGAGTAAAATTGATAGCGCAGGTATGCAGGTGTGGTCCGTTCACTTACCTTTTTCACGGGTATTGGACATTTCGGTTTTGGATGATTCGCTCCGTGAAGAGAATGTTCGTTTTATGGCACGGATGATAGAACAATGCAGGCATTTTAAACCTGCACGATTAGTTTTACATCCCAGTTCAGAACCGATAGCGGATAGTATTCGTGCACAACGTATAAAAAATGCACGGCATTCTATTATTTATCTTAAACCATATGCCGACCGTATAGGAGCACAGTTGTGTATTGAAAACTTGCCACGTACTTGTTTAGGAAATACGCCTGAAGAATTGTTAAAACTCATCTATGATATTCCCGGTGTAAAAGTATGTTTTGATACAAATCATTATACGAAGGGTTCCACAAGGCATTTTATGGAGGTATTAGGTCAATATGTAGGAACAATTCATGCTTCGGATTTTGATTTGGTGAATGAGTGTCATTGGCTTCCTACTCAAGGGAAAATAGATTGGAAAAACTTTATGAGAGATTTGCGGAGTAACGGATATCAAGGAGTGTTTATGTATGAGGCAATGAAAGATTGCGATTATAACAAAATACGCCCTGTTCCATCCCGTATTCGTGAAACTTTTGAAAAGATAATAAGCGGTGTACAGTAAACTTATTAAAAAGAAACATATTATGAAAAGATTATATTGGTTTTTCTTATTGTTTGTTTTCACCCAGTTATGTTGGGGACAGAACAAAGCTGATGAAATTAGAAATACTTTTTTGAATGACAATCTATCTCAACTTTTAGTTGTTGCTCATCGTGGGGATTGGCGTAATGCTCCTGAAAACTCTTTGCAAGGAATTCAGAACTGCATTGATATGGGAGTGGATATGGTAGAAATTGATTTGAAAAAAACAAAGGACGGGCATCTTGTCTTGATGCATGATAAGCTGATTAATCGTACCATGAACGGGAAAGGGCGTCCTGAGGATTATACATTGGCAGAATTACAAATGTTGAGACTGAAGAACGGTGCCGGTTGTAAAACTCGTCATCAGATTCCTACCTTTGAAGAGGTGATGACATTGTGCAAAGGTAAGATAATGGTGAACGTGGACAAGGGTTATGATTATTTTAAAGATGCTTACGCCATCCTTGAAAAAACAGGTACGGTGGACCAGTGCGTCGTGAAAGCCGGTCTGCCTTACGAACAGGTCAAGGCGGAGAATGGCGATGTACTGAATAAAATGATTTTCATGCCTGTGGTGAATTTACATAAGGCGGATGCGGAAGCCGTTATTGACAGCTATCTTACTCACATGAACCCTAAAGCCTTTGAGCTGGTGTTTAATAATGATGGTCCCGAAGTACAGCGGTTGATAAAGAAAGTGCGTGATAGTGGTGCAAAAATCTTTATCAACAGCCTCTGGCCCGAACTCTGTGGCGGACATGATGATGACCGTGCCGTGGAACTGTGTCAACCGGATGAGAGCTGGGGATGGATAATCGGTCAGGGAGCCCGCCTGATTCAGACTGACCGTCCCGCCCTGTTACTGGAATATCTAAGAGGCAGGAATTTGCATGAATAAAGATTGAGTGTTATGTTTAAGTCTATTATTGATTTTTACAGGGTATCGCAAGCGAAACCCTGTAACGGCGGAGCTTTGTCCTCCAACTCGCTTTCTAGTGATTTCCGGCCTGAGGATAGACGGCGCTTGAAGCGTTTGCAATGGTCTACTTTTCTTGCCGCCACATTGGGTTATGGCATATATTACGTTTGCCGTCTGAGCCTTAACGTCGTGAAGAAACCGATAGTGGATGGAGGTGTCTTTTCGGAAACCGAACTGGGTATCATTGGCGCCGTCCTGTTCTTTACCTATGCTGTCGGTAAGTTTACGAACGGTTTCCTTGCGGACCGTAGCAATATCAACCGCTTCATGTCAACCGGTCTGCTGGTGACCGCATTGGTGAACCTTTGTTTGGGCTTTGTACATTCTTTCATCCTGTTTGCCGTACTTTGGGGTATCAGCGGTTGGTTTCAGTCTATGGGAGCTGCTTCCTGTGTGGTCGGTCTGTCCCGTTGGTTTACCGACAAGGAGCGTGGCTCTTTCTATGGCTTCTGGAGTGCCAGCCATAATATCGGTGAGGCAATGACCTTTATCATCGTCGCTTCCATTGTCAGCGCACTCGGATGGCGTTACGGTTTTCTCGGTGCCGGCCTTGTGGGTCTGATTGGCGCTTTGATTGTCTGGCGTTTCTTTCATGACACTCCCCAGAGCAAGGGTCTTCCGGCAGTCAATGCTCCTGCGGCTAAAAAGGCGGTGGATTCTGTGGAAACGGACGAGTTCAACCGTGCCCAGAAGTCTGTTTTGAGAAATCCTGCTATCTGGATACTTGCTTTCAGCAGTGCTTTCATGTATATCAGCCGCTATGCGGTTAACAGCTGGGGTGTTTTCTATCTTCAGGCTGAGAAAGGTTATTCCACATTGAACGCGAGCTTTATCATTTCCATCAGTTCGGTGTGCGGCATTGTGGGGACGATGTTTTCCGGAGTTATCTCTGACCGTTTTTTCTGCGGGCGTCGTAATATTCCGGCCTTGATTTTCGGATTGATGAATGTTTTTTCCCTTTGTCTTTTCCTGCTTGTTCCGGGAGTGCATTTCTGGTTGGATGCCTTGTCTATGATTCTTTTCGGTCTGGGTATCGGTGTGCTGATTTGCTTTCTGGGTGGCTTGATGGCCGTGGATATTGCTCCCCGTAACGCTTCCGGTGCGGCTTTGGGTGTAGTGGGTATTGCGAGTTATATCGGTGCCGGTTTGCAGGATGTGATGAGTGGTGTCTTGATTGAAGGTAATAAGCGGTTTGTTAATGGTGTGGAGGTCTATGATTTTACCTATATCAATTGGTTCTGGATAGGTGCGGCATTGCTGTCCGTGTTATTGGCGTTGCTGGTGTGGAATGCAAGCAATAAAGAGTAGTGTTTTTTGTGTTATCGTTCTTTTATTATGTGCGTTATGATTATATTCGCAAAAAAAAAAAAATTAGGAACTGATAATAAAGGAGGGATGCTATGCTTGCATATACATATATCGAACATGGAAGATTCGGGCTGTTGGACAAACCAACGCCCGATTTGAGAGATTCGCGCGACGCTATTGTCCGTGTAACACTTGGCAGTATCTGTACCAGTGATTTGCATATTAAACATGGTAGCGTGCCGCGTGCTGTCCCCGGAATAACGGTCGGGCACGAAATGGTGGGTGTTGTTGAACAGGTTGGGAGCAGTGTAATTTCGGTCAAACCGGGTGACAGGGTTACTGTAAATGTTGAGACTTTTTGCGGCGAATGCTTTTTCTGTCAACACGGATATGTGAATAACTGTACGGATGTGAATGGTGGTTGGGCATTAGGATGCCGTATTGATGGCGGACAGGCGGAGTATGTCAGAGTCCCTTATGCCGATCAGGGATTGAACCGTATTCCTGATTCGGTGAGTGATGAGCAGGCGCTTTTTGTAGGCGATGTGCTTGCAACTGGTTTTTGGGCGACTCGTATCTCGGAGATTTCTGAAGATGATACTGTACTTATTATAGGGGCGGGACCTACCGGAATATGCACTTTGCTTTGTGTGATGTTGAAGAAACCGAAACGCATTATTGTTTGTGAAAAGTCTTCTGAAAGGATTCGGTTTATTCGTGAGCATTATCCTGATGTGCTGGTGACAATACCGGAGAATTGTAGAGATTTTGTGCTTCGAAACAGTGAGCATGGCGGTGCTGATGTCGTGTTGGAAGTGGCTGGGGTTGAAGATACTTTCCGTATGGCATGGGAATGTGCTCGTCCTAATGCGGTCGTCACTGTAGTAGCCCTTTATGACAAACCTCAGCTCCTTCCCTTACCGGATATGTATGGTAAGAATCTGACTATCAAAACAGGTGGGGTTGACGGATGCGACTGCGCCGAAATACTCCGTTTGATTGAGGAAGGAAAGATAGATACTACGCCGCTTATTACACATCGGTTTCCTTTGGGGAAGATTGAAGAGGCATATCATATTTTCGAAAATAGATTGGAAGGGGTGATTAAGATTGCGATAGAAGGAAAATGAGAATTATACTATTACTTGTTGGAATCCGGTGCACGGAGTTGCCAAAAAGCTACGGCAGCGGCTGCTGCCACATTGAGTGAGTCGACATCATGTGACATGGGGATGCGTACTACATAGTCGGCTTCGGCAATCGTTTCGTATGATAGTCCGTCTCCTTCAGTTCCCATTATAATAGCTAATTTAGGCTCGGTTGCCAAAAGAGGGTTATCGATGGAGATGGAATCATCCGTTAGTGCCATAGCTGCTGTACGGAATCCTAAATCATGAAGTTTGCTAAAGGTGGTATCCAGCCAAGTCCATGGTACCAGAAAGACTGACCCCATAGATACTCTTACTGCACGACGGTTGAGCGGATCACAGGAAGTAGGAGTGAGCAATACAGCATCTATGCCAAGAGCAGCAGCAGAACGGAAAATGGCTCCGATATTGGTTGCATCAACTACGCCGTCTATTACCACGATGCGGCGGGCTTCCCGACATATTTCTTCGATGTTATGTGGTTTAGGGCGACGCATAGCGCAAAGAACACCACGGGTCAGAGTGTATCCGGTCAAGGTAGCAAGCAATTCTCTTTTACCTGTATAGACCGGAATATTTCCACAACGTTCAATGATAGTTGCAGCATCACCTGTGATATGCTTTCGCTCACATAAGAGAGCTAAAGGTTCATAGCCTGCATTGATAGCCACAGAAATAACTTTAGGACTTTCTGTGATAAAAATACCTTTGGATGGTTCGATACGATTGCGTAACTGTGCTTCGGTGAGAGTACTGAAGATTTCTACTCCTGGGTAGGATAGTGATGATATTTCGATGATGGGCATATTGCTATTTATTAATGGTGTTATATGTTTTGGAGACTTTTGCGATATGTTTTTATTATTTGCCGATGCAGTATGTGTACATCGTTGATTATCAATAGTATAGCACTCTAAAAGGTACAACTAGTAGGTTGACAAGTATCTGAGAATGTGTAAGTTAGTGATTTTTAGCACCATTCTCGGCTTGTACCTCCATTTTGGAAAGTAAAAGTAAGTGTAATTTCTTGAATATCAAAATGTGCGGTACAAAAACTTGTGAAAAAAGCCGATTTTTGATGAGAAAAGGTACAAAAATGGCTCTGAAACCGATGTCGGAATCAGAACCATAATTTTGTGCAGATTTTAGCGTTTCACCACAGTCTCTAACAATGGAGTGCTATAGAAAATTTATCGAGCAGTTGGTTGCTTTTGCTGGATTATTCTATACTTTGGGTTTAGAACAAAAAAGTAAAGACAACCAATAAATATATGGCAGAGTTTGTTTGTTGTTCCGAAATGACTGTTTCCGAAACAGCGGTTTCGAATTTGTAAATATAGCACACTTTTTACATTCAAAACAATTTTGCAGGATATTTTATAGTATGCTCTATCTTATTAAATGGTGGACACATTCAAAGATTCGGCTCCAAGTGTTTTTTACAAAAATCTCAATATGATATTCCTGAAAAAGAGTATTTTTGTAAAATACAACATTGTGTAGCATTAATAACATAAATAGTCTCATATATATGGATAACACAACGATTGACAAGATTCATCTTTGCTTAAACGAAATATCAATATGCAAGCAACTATTTGATTCCCAAAAAGTCGATGATGTTTGTGGACGTTTACTAAGTATCTATATTATGATACGTGCTGATGACATTACAAAAATGTGGAGTCATTCGCTTCCAAAAGGAGAAATTGAGCGAATACTCTCAGATGAAATCAAAAATAAGTACAACTGTAAGTTCAGGCATATCAGAGACAAATTTGGTGCTCATTATCAAACAGTTGCAGAAGATAAGACTATTGACATTTTTGAGAACTCAAGAATATTTAGAAGCTTTGATTACGGCTCTATTTCAGAATTTATCGATGAATTATTTCTTGCGGAAAATCTCATAGAAGAAATAGAGACTGAATATATAGGATTCGAGTTTTTGGATGATTTCAATATGGCATTAGAAGCTATAGATACTCTTTATGCAGATGACAAAGCAAGCATCACAAACAGCGCTTTGGAATTATTCGGTTTCAATAAAGGTGGAGTTATCACTTTCTCAAACGAGCAGCGTAAGGCACAATTCTTAAAAGGAATTGAGCTTATGGCAAATTATGCTTATACTCTCGTAAACAAGCCCTATTGCAGCATCGTAATTAAAAGATTATTCAAGAGACTACTGATATGTATAATATATAACTATCATGATAATCTATATACACGTAAAGAGATTAAGCCTGATAAAGAACAATACGAAGAGGGCTTTGATCTCATGTACAAGAACCTTTATACACCCAAAGACGATAAAAAACTTTTAGATTCAGTATTTGAGGATTTTGAAAGACTATATCGCACAAACGAGTTTTTCAAGAAAAACCGCAAAATAAGAGACCGCGCTTGTGGACATTTTGATGAGAAAAGTAATATTACAGAAATAAATACAATACTGGACAGTTTGAGCATTGATGAAATGTATGAACAATACACAAACATGCTCAATCTGTTTAATTTTATATGTAAAAATATTTTTTTGCTAACCCCACTACGACTTCCACCTAGATCAATCATTTACAATTCACAAATGATAAGCATTGAAGGAGTCACCAATTATTATGGGAAAAAGTTGGAAGAGATTGCAAGCCTAAAGACTATGCCCCCTGATGAGATTTTGGCATCATTAAAGCAAAAAGATAAACATTACGACGAAGCATGTGCTCAAATGAACAATATACTGTTCACTAGTGATTTAGAGCAATATAATCAAATGATTGCAGCCATCACATTGCGTTTACGGGAAATGGATGGCATTGAAGCAGATTTGCAAGACATAATAGAAGGATTACATAAAGCAAGAAGAGGATTTCCAAGTAGACTTCAACGGACAATCCTGAACATGTTGAGAGACCGAGAGATTAACCAGAATATAAAATACCATCTGTTCTGCATCCTCACCTCTATTTGCACAGCAGACAGCGATAATGATATTAAAAGCTATCTGCAAAGATTGACAAGAGACGATTGTTATTCTATAAAATGCCAAGCATTTATAGGGTACCTGCATTACCTGACAAGCGACAGGCCATACAACATAAACAATAGCAGACAACCACATACCGTAGATGAGGATTTCGCAAATCGTATTTATAAAATCGAGAATCCTATTGAAGCATTGGGAATATGGATAGCACTAAATCAACACTGGGTGTTTGATAATGACTATTCATTCATAAGAAGAAATGAAATTCACTACGATACATTCCTGAAGGACGGTTTACGCAAAAGCATACAGGCATATTACACATACTCAAATACAAACAATGATGAAGAATTGAAGTTATGGAAAAAATATGAGACAACTAAACACTACTTATTGTTGCTATACAGAATCGCATTGTTTGAAAAAACAAAGAATCAGAAGTCAAATTTATTTCTCGAACTATGGAACAACAACTGTTTTGTCAGATATCGTGCAGATATATACGAATCATTCGGCGTTGGTCTATTGACGGAATTAAGTGGTAAAATAGACACAGCAGAAGAGATTTTCAAAGCAATACTTGAAGATAACCCCATAAACAGAGATGCAATTGAAACGCTTGCCGAATTCAAGAAAAGAAATAATATTGAATGACTTTACAGAGTAAGCATAGTAGCTTGTAGGTTACATAGAGGCTTTTGGTTACTATTTTATCATGTTCTCTCATAATAATCTGCTCTACAATGAATAAGATAATAGTTGTAGAGCAGATATTGCGTTGTGATATTCATCTAATCTTCACATTGGGTGATGTTTTGTTGTATTTGATATCTTAATCTATTCAGACGAATAATTTACTGCCAATGTTTTAATAGTTTAAAGCCAGCCCTCACAAATCTCATTAAAATGATATTTTTTATCGTCCTGAATGGGTTTTTAAGTTCAACTTTTCTTAAAAAACTTTCAATGTAATCTACCGAATACGAATTTATGACAATTGTGACAGCAGCCGCTATTTTTTAAGACAGCCTTAGTAGTAATAATTTGAACAGGAAAAGAAGTATTATTTCTTTTATTGTTCAAAATATTGCTATATTTGCAGTATGGATAGGCAATTAAGTGAAATAGGAACCATTCCAGTAACGACTTCAATCATTGAATCGTTGTATCCGGAGCTTAAGTCTGCTGACAAGAAAGTAACCTGGCTCGAAAAGCAAGGGGTTATCATCAGACTGAAGCGGGGACTTTATGTGATAAACCCCGAATATTCAGGAAAGACTCTATCAAGTGAGTTGATTGCCAATCATCTCTATACACCTTCGTATATTTCAATGTCTACTGCACTACGATATTATGGACTTATCCCAGAGGCTGTATATGTTCATCAATCAATGACAGTAAAACATCCCCGAAACTTTCAAACTCCAGTCGGCAGTTATGACTACAAATATATTTCAAGAAAGGCATTTCCGATAGGAGTAAGGAGTATGAATAATGGTGACTATGCATTTCTTATTGCATCACCGGAAAAGGCTTTGTGTGATTTGATTGCCAATTCCTCAAAAGTCATTCTTCGTTATATGAAGGATGTAGAGACATATCTTGAGCAGGATATTCGTATGGATATGGATGAGTTCTATAATATGGATGCAACCATATTTGAAGATTATATAAATGTTGGCAAAAAGGCTGATTCAATTTCAACACTATTAAAATTCTTAAGACGATGAAAAATGAAATATTCGACAATATGCTCTCCCGTTATGATCTAACAACGGAGCAACATAAGAGAAACGCCATATTTGAAGTGAACCAGCAAATGATACTTGCAGGTCTGTATGCTGGAGGCTTCTTTGAGTCGGCTGCGTTCTATGGCGGAACTTGCCTGAGAATCTTTCATGGCTTGCAGCGTTTTAGTGAGGATATGGATTTCTCACTGCTCACCCAAGATGATAAGTTCGATTTTACGAAATATTTCCCTGCTATCGTTGATGCCTTTGCAATGGTAGGTCGTGAGGTTGAAATAAAGAAAAAAGATAAGAAGAATTTCGGAAAGGTCGAATCGGCATTTCTTAAAGATAATACCGATGTGTATGATGTGACTTTCCAGACAGAGAAGTCAATAAAGATAAAAATTGAAGTAGATACTTGTCCACCGTTGAACTTCAAGACGGAACAAAAGCTATTGCTTCAACCGCATTCATTTATGACTCGTTGTTTTACACTTCCAGACTTGTTCGCAGGCAAGATGCACGCACTGGTCTATCGTGTGTGGAAGAATAGAGTCAAAGGTCGTGATTGGTACGATTTTGAATGGTATGTACGTCATAATGTTCCGTTGGATTTTACTCATTTGGCAGAACGGTGCAAGCAATTCAACAATGAAAATATTACTCCAGAGTTATTCAAGGAGAAACTCATTGAGCGTCTCTCTACAGCTGATATAAAACAAGTGAAAGAAGACGTATTGCCTTTCGTGCGCAATCCAAAGGAACTTGATATATGGTCAAATGATTATTTCGTGCAGTTGGCAGGGATGGTAAGAATAGAAAAATAAAACATTTAGCTTTAAGGATTAAGATATATCCACATCAAACAGTATGTGTACATCTTTGATTACCAATAGTCTGGAACTCTAAGAAAGTACGACCAATAAGTTGGCAAGTATCTTGGAATGTGTAGATTTTTGATTTCTATCACCATTCTCGGCTTGTACCTCTAAGGTAAGTGTAATTTCTTGAATATCAAAATATTGTACAAAATAACTCTGAAACCGAAGCTGGAGTCAGAGCCATTTTTGTATTAAATATTATTCCTCATCTTCATCACAAATATCAGGCCTAAATTCAAAAATTAGTTCAGAGGATGGAATATTACATTCTTCAAATAAACCATGCAGAATATTTATCTTTGTCTGTGTACTATTATCAGTCCATAAGTACATATTGGGGCCAAGCTCTCTTCTCCATGATTCTGGGGTTGTTGAAAATCCAGATTTTTCATTTGCGCATAACCACTCAATAGTAGAGCGCCTTTTCAATAAAATATGATTGCATACTTGAATCAACATGTCTTTCCAAGTGTTTACCGTGTATCGAACTCCATACAGTATATATGCTTGCAGTTTTTTACCAGTAAATTCAAAATCATCATCTTCTAATGAGGCAGATTCTGCCTCTTGCTTAGTAGGCTTGAATGTGGTTGACGGCATCGGCCATAATTTCATAAAAACGCCCAATAGTTCCTTTAGCCTTTCTTTCAGTTCATCCTCGGTCCATTTATCACAAGATTTGACATAATTGTTTAATCTGAAAGCACTCTCTTTAAATCCTTTTTCCATATCTCTCTTCTCAAGGAATGTAAGATTACTGTATTGTGAGTTATAGGCTGTTAGTGTAAGGTTGGCCATAGTGTGGAGATATGTCTGGTGTATGCGTTCCCATTCTGGACCTAAATCTTTTTTCCATTGATCCGAAAGTGTCTGAGGCATTATGTGCTCAATGGAAATTTTTTTCTCTGAAAGTCCTTTTACAACATCATGGCGTTCATTATTATCCCTGTTTTCCAAACACTCCAATATGAACATTCGTGCATTTGCCGGAATCTTGTACACTTGGCGTGTGGCAAAGTCCGTTTTAACATCCTCGTCACTGGGGAAAATAGATGAACGTCCCTTCTTGAGTAAGATATATGTCAAGACATCAATATAAGCAGGTTTGTTGTCACTTACAATTTTACCTATATGGTTTAATACGTCCCTATGTAAAGTGGCAAATACTTTGTTTAAGGCATTTGACGGAAGGTTACATATTATGCGGCGTGCCCAATAGGACTCAATTACATCTATGACCCTGCATATTTCACTTTCAGGCAAATCGTTTTTTGAAGCATAATCAAAAAAAGCCATAAAGAAAGGATATGCAATTGTTGAATCAAGTGTTCGTAATTGACTTAGCTTTTGATTCAATTTATCGGTTCCGGCTTTTGCATTATCGATTTGACCATATATTTTAGCATAATGGTGCATATCCTCAAGCAAATCAGCTCTTGCCATATTGTTCCCTTCAGCATACTCCTTAAATATAAAGTAAATTTTATCTATGCGACCTATTTTACCTTGCTTCATAGTGAGATAATCGCGAACAAATGAAGAAGGATCATACTTTGTAAACACTTCTATAGGATTCCAAAAACGGTTATAGAGATCATCTTGTTCTGTTGGGGATAGAGACATTAATAAGTAATTGCGTATCTTATCAGCTTCACTTAGATCAAGTCCTGTTGAGTTGAGACTTTCAAAAATCAATTGAGGATCGTCATCTGCATCTAGACGAATATTTATGACTTCCAATCTCTTAATTGTTTCAAACAACTCGTCAATTGTAAGTCCGGAACGTATGACCCTATCATAGAAAAAGTCATAATTTCGCGTAACATTAGATTCTTTAATATATTGTTCTCTTGATTTATATAGTAAAGCATCGAATGCTTCCATATCCTTTTTGATCGGTTTGAGTTTTACCTTGCGTTCGTCTTCTTGGTACTCATCCACAAGGTATCGCTTGAATATTTTTTCAACCAATTTGGAATCTACTGCCTCTATCAATCCCTCTTTTTGGGCATTGACCATAGCAATCAGCAACAACGAAACGGTGGTAATACGTTGTTGCCCATCAATGATATACCTGTCTTCGGTTCCAGGTTGAATACTTGATACAATGCTTCCAAAAAAATGGCTTTTTCTGTTACTCTCGTGTAAATTTAGCAAATCATTAAATAGTTGTTCGCAGTTTTCTTCCTTCCAATCATAATTTCTTTGATATAGAGGTATTATGAATCTTTTATCTGAGCCATCAAAAAATTTGATTAATGGTTGAGCATCACCTTTCATAACAAGTTATTTATGTTGTTTATACTATTCGTTGTAACATCAAAATACAGATTTAATATAGTCTATCAATTCCATATTGTTGCAATTGGGAATTTCTAAACTTTTACCTCCCTTGAATCCATGTTGCAATAAATCAAATTCTGTCAATCGGGAACGATTTGATTCTGCAAGCAATTCCAGTTTGTAAGTTTTATCATCAGGAGCCTTTTCTATCCAAAACTCCTTATCCTCACGTTTGCAGTTCTCTGCTGTTACAATCATTTTGAAACGAACATAACGTTCATCGGACATAAACAGATATACTATATCGCCTATGGCGAAATGAGCTCTCCCCATTCTCCAAGAAATAAACCCTAAGGTATTTATAGCATCAGCATGCCAACATCTTTTCTTATTGGCGAAAGCAATCCAAGTACGGTTACACATATTCATAGTCTTATTATTTTGCGAAATACTCAGTCTTTAGCCAATAGGCATAAATCGGGTCCTGGAACGAGATTTCACCAGCCTTATTATCCAATATATCATTCTTGATAAGGGCAGCCTTTGAGCGGGATATTGAGGTCGTTGAAGAGATTTGATAGCGATGCATCACTTCGGTCGAACTAATGGCCTTTTCGCCGGCAATAAGAGCCTTGAGGTAGTTCAGTTGCTGTGTGGTCAATGTTTCGGTGATTGTTACAAACAACAGACTTAACTGCTCCACCAATGCTGTGTGTGCCTCACGTACAATCTCAACGGTACATACATCCTTTGTTCTGAGCCATGAAAGCTGTGCCAACTGCTGTGCGTAGTATGGATGGTTGTCTACGAGCTTCGCGATCAAATGGCTTGCTTCATCGTCGATTTCCTTGCCAGTATCAGCGAAACGACTCTTGAAAAATTCCACAAGGCAAGGCGTGTCAATCTTATTGAGGAACATCAGGTTGCCGAACTTGTAAAAGGGTTTGGATGAGTCGGTAAACACTTCCATCATCATGTGGCGCTTGCTGCCATAAAGACAATATGCTACATTTTGGTGCAGCGGCCAATGTGAACGCAACTTTTTCTGGAAATAGTCCGGGTCAGTAAATTCCGCGATATTTTGGAACTCATCTACGCAAATAATGATTTTCAGGTCCTTCTTATTAGCAATCTTTTCAGCAAGATCGAGCACTTCATCAGGGTTGCGCTTTACCTCCTCCCAATCAAAGTCGATTGAAACCTCATTGGTGGGGTCTGTACCGATTGAAATCTTGGGAACAAGATGCGAAAAGAAACTCTTCGTGCTTTCGATTGCTTCCTCCCATTTTGTGGAAGTGGCAGCAATGACCTTCTGGGCGAGCAGCGAATAGAAATGCTCTTCGCTACGTACATTGAACAGGTCAATATAACAGATTCGGAGGTTGCTGTCTTGCGCCATCGCTAATTTTGCGGCCTTGTTTACAAGCGAACTTTTACCCCAACGACGAGGAGAGATAATAATCGTGTTGATTAACGACGTAAAGTTCTGAACCAAGTCGGCTGTTTCTCTCTCACGGTCGGTAAAATTCTTCTCGGTTGCAATCTTTCCAAATATAAACGGAGTTTCCATAACGCTCTATTTTGATTTAATACACAAATATAATACATAAAATGTAACTACAAAAATTGTTGTAACAAAAAGTGTATATACATTTATTGTAGTATCTGCTGATTGGTGTTGTCTTTATATAAATATCAGGATAAAAGTTGTAGTATCTTTAGAAACAATATATTGTTTGTTACAGGTGAAATACGAACTCTACGAGTAATATAATAGTATTTAATGTCTCAACACCCAATAATGTGGTCAAGCAGATTGCGGCAAGAATAAATCCGAAAAATAGATTTCCGTAACCTATCATAAAATAAAGTAAAATCCTTATATTTGTATATTATATGATAGATTGAGCTATGACAAAAAGTACGATGGGTACCAAATTGCCAAGAAAACTGGAGCAAAAAATGCAAACTGTGGGTGAACAAATCAGACTTGCACGATTGCGTAGAAACCTTAGTGTCGCACAGATTGCCGAACGTGCCACCTGTTCGCCCCTTACAGTTTCACGCATAGAGAAAGGTGTACCGACTGTGGCGATAGGCATTTATCTCAGGGTGCTTTATGCGCTTCAGTTGGATGATGATATTCTTCTGCTTGCAAAAGAAGATACAATGGGAAAGGCCTTGCAGGATTTGAGCCTTAAGAAACGAGAAAGGGCTTCCAAGAAAGCATAAGAAAAACTCTATGTATCTGCTGATTTTGATTGACTTAAAGAGCCCAAACTGATTGGAGAGCTAAGTTACGAGTCTCATTGTAGTTCTGACAGCTATGGATTCTTTCAAATGTTTTTTTCATACTTTTTCAGACAGATGGGAACATACTTTGATAAAACGCTGAGAACAGATTTTGGCAAAGGAAGAGAAGAATCTGGTACATCGACTTTCTCCATTTTATCATCATATGGGGATTGATGGCTTTTGTATTGATAATGTTATTGTGGTGTATTTTGATAGTTAATTTTAGTGCTGTATGGTATATTTTTCAGATATATTTAATGTAGACGAGTCTATTTTAGAGTCATATGGGGCAATGAATATATCATTGCTTAACGATATTCCTCTTTTTATTGACCCATTTTTATTATACGCAAGTGAAAAGCCAGAATACAGGCAATTGCATGAAAATATATTGGATTATCTTTCTTTTTTGAGAGATAAGGCAAGTGGATTTATCTCATCTGAAAAGATTAAACGATGGTATACTTTTCCTGAGGTCAAGCAAAATTGGCTCGGATATAGTGAATCAGGAAATGGAGGTTTAGGCTTAGGAAAGGATTTTGGACAATCTATGTCAAAGGCTATTCAAGGCGTTTTTCCGGATCTAAAAAATGAGAAGATTACAGAAACGTCTCATTTAGAGAAATTATCGTTGTTTAAAGTAGGTGTAGGTCGAGATAATATAAATGATTTTACTTGCAATTTAATAAAAAAATATTTGCTTGAATATACGCAAACTTTTGCAATGCAATATCTATCTCTAGAACAATGTAAAAATATTGCAGTTTCCAAGGTCTATTTTGATTATAAATATGAAAATTGGATGCCCCAAAAATATATCTTGCCATATTTTAATGGTGACTATGTAATATTAACGCCTAAAGATCTTCTTACTAAAGATGAAACATGGATTAATGCTAGTGAAATGCGACATCGTTTATTAGACATTACAAGCAGTTTGCCAAATGATGAATTAAGAGATCAAATTAATGATATTTACTTAAAACAGTTAACAAAGAAAAAGATTACGAACAAATTAATGAATGAAGCGGCTGCAAATACAATCGCACGATTCCCTATATTAATGGATTACTATATAAAAATTAAGGAGGAAGAAAAAGAGAATGCAAAAAATGTATCGAAGGAGGTAGTCTTATCTGTAGATGAAGTATTTATAAGAAATGTACAAACCTTGATACAAATCTTAAAGGTTAATACTCAATTCTATGATGAGAGCGCAATTGGATCTTATGATGCATCAAGAGCGCGAGTGATGTATCTGAAAGATTTTATAGAAAATAAAGATGGATATAAATTATTCTATCATAAGGGTAAACCTATCAAAAGAGAAAAAGATCTTCAACTGCTTTTTAAGCTTACATGGTTTGCGACAATATTTGATGTAAATGCTGAAGTTAATAACGGTAGAGGACCTGTCGACTTTAAAATCTCTAAGGGAGATTTAGATAAAACCCTAGTAGAATTTAAACTTGCAAGTAATTCTAAATTAAAACAAAATATCGCCAACCAAGTTCAAGTATATGAAGCTGCAAATAATACGAATCAGAGTATGAAAGTTATTCTTTATTTTAATGAAATAGAATATAAAAGAGTTCTAAATGTTTTGGATGAACTAGGCCTTTCGAGTGATGAAAATATTATTCTCATTGATGCCTGCAATAATAAAATATCAGCATCGAACGTATAATATCTCATATAGCTATTTCAACGGTAGTGTAAACTAAACTGTGTCAAGTTATATTTTGGAGCTGTTTTGGGACCTTCAATATTCCAAAACGGCTCCGTTAAGTTATCAATATCGTCAAAGAACTCCAAACAAAAGATGTTGTCAGGCTATGATTCTGAACCTGTTCGGGAACAGGATAGCCAGTTGCTAGGCCGTCTGCCCCCAGTTCTGCACCGGCTGGGTCCACTTCTTCCGGATTCTCGTAAATGCAAGATATACAAGTTTTTCCAGTGCGATATCAGATGTAAACACGCCCTTGTTCTTGGTTACCTTACGGAGCTGGCGTTGATAACCTTCCACGGTATTTTGTGCTTTTGCCGATGGCGTACAGGTCTATGATTCTGTCCGCAAGTGAATCCGCAAGGATCTTCTCACGTTTGCGTAAAACTTGGGGATTGAAAGTACCGTCCCAGTCGCGCGGTGTGTTTATGGTCACTTCTCCCATCGAGGTCTGTACATGCTTGCTCATGTGGCCGTGGCGGCGGTTACTCAATTCGCGTTCACCTCCTTCCAAATGGCTGTCCATTTCTCCCTCCAGGGCACTGTTGAGCAGATTCTCCAACAGCGGTACCAATACTCCATCCTTGCCGGAAAGAGGGACACCGGCCTTCAATTGTTCAATGGCATTCGCTTTGAACTGTTCAAAATCAAATGAATTACTCATAATTAAAATGTGTCTGTAAAGTTAATAATTTCTTTTTCCTTTACTTGATACACCTTAATTTACAGTCTCATTTCATCTTAGCTGTCTTAAAAAATCAGTTAGAGAAATAGTTGTAATACCTAACCCCTTTGCACGTGTCTGAAGAATGTTGTCCGAAGTAAGTATTATCGGATTTTCTCCTTTGTATTTTAATGCCACCGATAAGATCTGACAATCAGGATTATTTTTGTCAAATCCTATAGGTAAAAGGTTAATATCAGCATCTTCCATTTTAGAGAATTGTTTTGAAAAAGCAAGATTGATATTCCTTGCTGCCGTATTGAGAACATTCTTATCAATATTATTTTTAAACTTTAGCTTATCAAGTTCTTCCAATACTTTGGCAGGAATTATCACTGTGTATTTGTGGCCAATTTTATCAATAATGTTAGGACAATTAACAAACACATTCGTGTCTATTATATAGATGTTTTCTTTTCCTTCAACTATTTCTTTACGTTTCTTCTCGAATTTGGAAAGGTCAATTTTTCCCAATACATTTACAGATACATTTCCTACTGATATATTCTTTGTGCTATTAAATGTAACAAATTTTTTATCTTGGCTTTTTAATAGATATTTCCGAACTGCTTCTTCCATATCTTTGCCCATTAATGACTCGTCTGCAATGATTATGGTGCAATATTGAGCACGTGATGTAGCAACATTAAATAACTCTTTCTCCAAAGAATATTTTAGCGATGCATTCGGTATAAAGAAGATGCAATAATCTACAGTAAGACCTTGAACTCTATCAACTGTCTCTATTTTTACATTTTCAGGAATTTCACTTTTCTTTGATTGAAGAATGAATTGTTTTTGAATTTGTCGTACAGTCGGTCTGAACTTGGAAAGTACAGCAATCTTGGATTCATTGTCCTCAGATAAAATTTCCTCAACCAAAGCTATAATTGAACTTATAGCTTTGGTTGGAGTTTTATCCCCTGGTGCCAGTTCCATTCCCAAAAATGTTGGTCCTCCATTCTTATTCATACATTTGATGGAAGATTTTATGGTTTGAATTTTCGAAACAGAATTAAGGTCATTATTGTAAAAGATACCAGTACATGCAGCACCTCTTTCCGTCAGGCGGAAAGTGTCTTTTAACATATAGGACGGGTATGAGAAATTTGTACACAATGTGTTGAATCCTTTGACAATTGCACCCCAGTCGTATCTATTAATTACATCTTTGCCTGTTAAGACTATTGGAGGCAATTGGTTTTGGTCGCCAATCCAAATTATCTTACGCCCCAATTTCATTGAGGCGGCTATCATAGGATATAATGCTTGGCTTGCCTCGTCCATTATAACATAGTCAAAAGGTATTTCTATTGCATCTTTCGCCCATGCGCTGGAAAGATAAAAGGTCGCAAGGGAGAGATAGCCAGGTGCTGCATTACAAAGATTCTTTGGGTTTGGTTGTAGCTTTGGCAGTTCTTTGCTTTCATCAACAGTTAAGCTTGTTTTGGTAATCTTATGAGCATCAAGGAAATCCTTTAGATCTTTTTTCTTTACAAGTTCTATTAGGGCTTGATTGGTTAACGCAGTTACTAACACACTTTTCCCTTGTCTTAGTAATTCAGCAGACAACGCTGCCATTCTATAAGTTTTACCAGTTCCTGGAGGTCCTTGAATTTCAATGCAATTATTTACTTGTAACTTTTGAGCAAGTAAAGCATTCAAATCTTCATTAGATTCAACTTTCGTAGGATTCCAGTTATTAGTTTCTGATTGTTCATAATCAAGAATTTGTTTGGTAACAGCACAATTAGTGTCCCTAACAATGGCTATAAGGTTCATCAAGTATTCCAAAGGTGGGTCGCTTGGTCCAAAAGCGACAATCGGTTTTTCCTTCTCTAGCATTTGGGCAAACTCAACACTTATATTCTTGATGCCAACTAAACAAAAGTTTGATTCATCGCTTTTAGATAGCCAAGCGCAAAGTGCTTCAGAACAATCACGCTGATATTGTTTCCTTAGATTAGCCCATGATAGTTCTCCCCAGTTTCTGTAACTTCCCATTTCATTGATGAAATATGAAGCAGTCCAAAAGGTGTTTTTTCTTGGCATATTGTCGTTTACTCTAACCTTAAAAATTAACATTCCGTTTTCTAGAAGTTTTATAAAACGGCCAACGAACACATCACCGCGTTCTTTCAGAACAATGGCTTTGGTCTCAACCAAACGAGCATATTCCCTCATCTGAGTCTCTAACTCTGTACTAAGGAAAGCTTCGTAATCTTTTCGTGTATACTTCATATTTTACAAATCATTATCGTCAAACAATTCTTGTATGCCTTCTGTCTTTGCATCCATACCAAAACTTTTTACTTGTGAGAATGTATTACGTTTTGGATCCTTTACAGCAAAAGTCGTCCTCTTTATATATTGGAATACTTTGCTGAGGGCTGCATAATAGTGTTTAGGAGTGTACTCTGTGTCAAAAATCAAATTAACATTAGAATCTTTTGTAAAGAGGTCATCTCCAGAAACACTGTGTACATCATCACCATCCCATACTAAAAGGATGTTCTTGCTATTTCGCGTTAAGAACTCGAAGTCTGTTGCACTCAGATATATGTAGCCGCCTTTGGCACTTTTGACCACGACATTAACTGGAACTCCATCAGGATCTTTAATTTTTCCTTCTATTTGATTGTATGAATGCCACCTGCCATCATTATCATCATCAAGAGTCCAACCACTACAATCATAACCAGATTTAACTAACTTGTCACGGACAACTTCTTCAGCTTCTTTATGAGCAAATGCTTGTTCCTCTTGTGAGAGCTTTGGTCTTTCAATGACATCTTCCATTAATTCCTCTTCTCTGGTTTTCGGCTTTTGAGTGTCGTCATTACTAGATTCTGTCTCTTGTGGGAATTTATCATTAATTCCATATTTTTTTAGAAGAGCTATTAGCCTTTCATTATCCGCTTTTAACAAAGCAATTGTATTGTCTTTTTCTTGTAATGCTTCTTGTGTTACGCTAACTTTTCCTTCGATACAAAGTATTCTGTAATCATCTTTATCGATATCAGATTTTCCCTCTATTGCAATTTCATAAAGTAAAGAATCTATATTACAATTTCCATTGATGTATAGTTTTCTTTCAGAGGAATTGTAATAATAATCTTTATCTTCATAATCTGTCATTCTGGTATTATGATATGACAGGAACCATGGTATATTCCCCTTAAAGATATAAATGTATGGATAGTGATTCTTTTTCCATTTGACATAATTAGAAGAATCCCATTCTGTAGAGTTGTTCTGAAGTTTTTCTATATCGATGAAACGATTGACATTGCTGTTTTTTCGAGCAAAAATATCAAACAAGACGGCTTGCTGGTTTAACCCATTGAAAGGGCGATTATAGCCCTCCGCTTCTGCAAAGAATTTCAATCCTGCAAATACATCTGCGTCATTTATCTCGGCCATAAAAGCGACTTGCTTATTAGTAAGGAATGATTTCCTAAAAAGAATGGTCTTATGAGTTATATCTCTTAACCCATTATCAACAAGGTATTGTTTTTTTTCCTCTACATTATTACACCATCTTTCAATAACTGGCTTGACTCGTTCATTTTCAAAAATTAAATCGTTATCAATATATTTCCCTTTTATTTCGTCTTTTAGAGTGCAAGTAAACGGAGCATCATTTAATGACACCTTATTGGTGAAAAGGAAATCGAATAAATCCCAAACAAATGATTCACTTTCTTGACTCAAATCTATAGAAGGAATGTCTGGATAACCTTTACTCCGTACAGTTACCCAAGTGCGTTTATAGTTATTGTATTCATTTTTGTCATAATACCAATAATATACGGCTTTCCTATAATAAATTGAAAATAAATATTGTTGAAAGTTGCCTTTTCCAGTAGGCCAATGCTGTTGGTGCTTATCGTTTATACCCAAAACAGAATTTAATTCTTTGAAGATCTCTGATTGAGGCTTATTTTTGGCTATAAAGAATTTTTCTAGACCACCTTTTGTTTCAAACAAAGATTTTATTTGTTCCATTGAGTTAGCTTGGTCTTTGTACTGAGGAAGAAGTGTGGAAAGAGAAAATAAGACCTTTTTTGTTGTTTCATTTTGTCTGTATTCACAGCTGACCTCATCCTTCATAGAGAACTGGGTGATACATTTATTTCCATAGAAAATTTTGGCTGAAAATTCAGTCGGATCTGATAGGGTACTAAGAGCTAATTGCAATACTCTTGATTCAAAACTATCTTTGGTGTATTTCTTATCAGCATCCAAACTAATCTTGCTGATCTGATTTAAGTAAGCAGTCTTTGTAATTGAATTAGAACTCTCTACAATATTTATTAAGTCGCTCAGTTGTTCTTTAGTTGAACATTTGCTAATTAAAGCTCTTGTGTAGGTTTCGTCAGACCAGTTGTACAATTTATACAATATGTCAATAGAAACATTGATTTTGGAAATGTTGGGCCAAATAATACTTTTAAATTCATCCTCGTTAGCAACAAAATAGGATTTTAAATCTTCAGAATATTCATCTTGACGAACCATATATGGATTTAACCATTCTGGAGCATCTGCCCTATAAATCACCATGCCATTTAGAGCTGTGTTAACTCCGTTCATATTCTTGAACAGTCTCAATGCCCTAATAGAAGATTTATCAACGTTGGTAAAATTTTTGAAAGCTTTTACCAATCTAATTCTATCAGATAAAGATTGATTTATGATTTTCTCGCATGCTGTACAGATTGAAGTGAACATTGTTTGGTCTGGCCAAATACAGGCAGACAAATATGGCCACAATATATCTTCTGTTGTGTAAGTCTTATCAGAACAAACAAAACCAAGACTCTTAATAATATCTTTAATAGGATCTAAATGCTCCGTAATTATAATACGTGTTGCCTTATTCTTGGTCGCTTCATCTATAGAAACAAATTCATTCTCGAATTGAATTATTGGCAGATATTTAATTATGGTCGCACACTTCTCTTTACGTTGAATCAACCAATTAAAAAATTCCGTTTGTTTTTCTTCATTAGCAGATTGATACCATGATATTAGTTTTTCATTACCAGACATCTTGGTAACAGCGTTATCAATGGTAATCCTTTCAATTCCCTCAAATATCTTATTGTCAAATACAGAGTGGTTAATATCTTCAGAAGGAAGATGTTTCTTTGAATTAAGTATTTCAAGGAATTTATCCGCACCTATTATCTTGGGAAGTCCAGTCTTATCTATAATAATCTCTTCCAGCTTTACGACCTCTTCTTCTGTAACTTTAATGAAAGATTCGCTCTCTAACGCTTCAGTGAAGGATTTGTTGAAGAAAGATGATAACGATAGTGCTCCCGTTTCCTCCTCATTAAGCAAGCTATTAGGAAGTATTTCAAGATAGGAAGGAATCATTTTTGACAAAGAAGCTACCCAATCAACTAATAATTTCCCAATCTCTAAGAATAGAAATTGATTCCATATCTTTTTGACATGAAGTTGCTCTCTATTTGCGGCTAATAAGAAATCTGCATTGACGATGAAGTTGAAACCAAAATCGTTAACAGAAGTTGGGAGATATGCATATAATACAGAATTTTCCAATTTAACGATTTTCCCATCTTCGGTCTCTGCTGCAAAACTTATTTGTGTCATAGTAGCTTTTTTCAGCTTCTCTGGCACATTACGGTCATCTTGCAATGCATCTCTAATATCTTGGGGGATAGTTATCGGATAGTCTTTCACAATCCACGAACTATCAACAATACCATCTTTTTCTATCCGCAAAATATCCCCATCATGTGACTTTGATATTTTTGTCCGAAGCTCACCTTCATCAAATTCTAAATTTGTCACATTCTTTAAGAAAAGAAGAAAGATAGGATGAGCGAAAATTTTGGCTATGGATATTCGATAATTATTAAGATTATCTTCTCTAACTTCAAGGGAGATTCCTACACGCGATTTCCAGAATGTTTCATTTTCTTTTACTTCTTTTGGATATCTATACCTTTCTTGCCAAATAGGTTTCAGCTGCCATGGAATATTATTCATGTCAGAATCCCCATAGACAGGAGAATACTTATCAAATGCGAAAGAATAGTTACCGGAGTTTATGATGACAGTGTCAGATCCAGTGAATACTGATTTAAAGCCAATACCTTTGTAACCAATTTTTTCTTTATCCTTTCTTTTTGTACTATCTCCAATGCTACATATGCTATCAACATCATCGGTGTCAAAGGTTCTACCATTGTGCATAAATAGGAGGTGTTCTTTAAGTAATTGCAATTTCACAGATACAGACTTACCCTCTTCTGGCTGGTCATCTGCGTTCTGTAATAATTCATACACGAATCGATCATCTGCGTTTGAATACAAGTCATCCATAATATTATGAAGAGCATTAACGGTATTCTTTGCATCACGTTCGGTGAATCCTGTATCTTTGAATATTTTACGGATTTGAGCTTCACGAGATAGTTTGTCTTTGAGATTTGTCCCCAGAAGCTTAGTATCTGCTAATGTTATGATAAAGGGATTCTTATCTCTAAATTTCTTAGGAGACAACTTAACACTAATTCTCCAGATATCTTGTTTTTCAAGTTTATCATTGCATGCAGTCCATAATTTTACTTTTCCAAGCCCAAATGGATAATACAAAATATCGCCTTCGGTATTGCGAATGTCTTCGAAGTACGCAAAATCATTTCCTTTTTTATCTTTATGGTCAGCCTTTTTATATGTTCCAACCATTGTAAATACGCCCTTAACATCTGGCGTAATATTCCAATAGCTAGACAAGAATTCCAATACTTCGTTATCTGAACGAGTCTTGAATTCGGCTATCTGTTCTTCAAACCATTTATTTCTCATAACAAAGCATTTTTAGTTTATTGTCAAATCCAAATTTATTCCATGCCTCCATAACCAAGCGTTTGGTACGGTACTCGCCAAGTTCTCGGAGTTCCCGTTCTTTGAGCACGCGGAATGTTTCGTTGATACAGCCCTTGCCACACACATCTTCAGGATCAAGGATATAGCGAAGCTCCTCAGTGGTAAGACCATATAAATGAGCAAAGATGGCATCTAGTTCGGCTTGCCACACAGCTCGTTGCCCTTCATCCCATATGACTGGTTCTTCAGGAAGGTCATACTCTGCTGGGCATTCTTCTCGCAACTCTTCCATCCAACCATCCAAGTCGTGGTTGAACCAGCAAAGGCGTGCTACACGCTCCACAATGTCCTGTTCGTAACTCGATGCGGAAACCTGTTCGGGAGTAAGGACTGGAAATTGTTTGACAAAACTGATACTGGCATGACTTCCTCCAATTTTTTGTCTTGTTGTATAATCAAATACTAATGAGGACATCATTCCCATAAGCACCGCTCCGGGCATAGTGCCACGCTCCACGAAGAGGAGCGTGGCACTATGCCCGACGCCGAAGGCGTCGGGAATAGGCGACACTATAAATGTACGTTCGTTTGTCGAATTTGTAATATCTCGAAATCCGATAAGCCATTTATGTGTCCATTCCCAAATAATATTATCTTTAGCATCTACTTTTACAAGTCGATTCTCAACTTCCTCTTGTGGTATCCAATACCAAGGCATTGGAGTGTCGTAAGGATTTGCTAGTTGTTCTAAAGTTGGCGTCGGTACTGTATTCTGGCGTTCTCCTTCGATAGGCCAATCAGCATAGTGATGATTATAATGCCAAATCATTTTTCCTTCATATAGTGGAACATAAATCTGATTACTCAATAAAAATCTATTTCCTTTTAAATTAGCCCCTTCATTGATGAGTTGAGAATAAGTACGGAAAAGGTGGGAGTCGTTAGACATATGAATCATGCTGCCAAACTTAATATTCCAAGAATTTTCACTTGTTGTATCATTTATCATCACTTTACAACGGCGATAAATCTTAGTAGTAAGCATTGCATCGCGACTAGTACGAAACACCGGGCATGTTTTTGTATTTGGATTTAGAAGTTCAAAATCTGTTGTTTTAAGTTTATATATTCTTGTTGGATCGAGAAGATGATCCAGACGAGTTAGGTAAAATCCACCCGAAACTTCACGCGCATTATCTTGTTTTTGTCCGACTGTAAGGAGACAGAATTTAAACATCCGATGAATATCAAATAAGCCTTCTTTATTCTCAAAATCATAAAGAGATATCAATCTGTTTTCATCTATGAGTTTAGAGAAAAATGTCTTGTTACTATCATTTACTGCAATACCTGTAGGTAGTACTAATCCCCACGCTTCTCGTGTGCAATTATAACAATGTTCGGCAAATAAAGGATATAAATCAATATCTCCAGTTGCTGTCATTTGGAAACGCCCACTAAAGCGAACATAACGGCTCATGGCCTCGACATTCGCTAATGCCAGCTGGTATGCCTCATAAAGTTCAGGATTAGTTATTGGCAGATTTGCAATAGCCTGTTTGCGTTGTGCTGCGGTTCCCGCATTTACAATGTCCGCACGGCCATTTTGCTCAAACCATTTCTTATCTTCTACCTTTATTTTATCCCAAGGTGGATTACCACACATTACATCAAATCCGCCTCCATCTGCAAAGACCTCAGGAAACTCGACGCACCAGTGGAAGAAACGATTAGCCTGTGCCACTTCATTCACTTCTTGCTTAAACGAATCAGGAAGAACCTGTAAACCTTCCATCTCTTCAGCTGTATAATCAAGATACTTTATCTCCTGTAAAGCATTATAGACTGTACGGGTATAGGGAATATTGAATGGGGTAAATGTCTCGGTTTCACTATCAAATTCAGAAGTCAAATCTGTTGTATGGAATTGTTTGTAGAAACTATAAACATATATATCACAAGCTCGTCGTAGACATTCTACACGAGGAGATTGCATCAATTCTTCCCATTTTGATTGCTTGGTAAGCTCTTGTAAGAGTGAGTCTTCGGGTAAATCATTTATTTCTTTTACCTTACCGGCCAGTCCAATCTGTTCTCCATCAATACCTTGAATAGCAATATCCTGACTAAACAAGGTTACAGATAGGCCTATATTTCTCCCACTACGAACTAAGTCGACATCTTTGAGGGCCTGTTTGTTGAGTTCAATAATTTTTTTCTTGGTTTCTTTATTATCAGCAGTGAAGGCTTCTTTGGGAACTCCATCAAGGAGTACGTCAAGGTTGGTCACTCCAACAACAGAGTTACCGCAACGAATATGATGGTCAAGGAAAGATAGTGGTTTCCCAGCACAATAGCCTTCAATCCAAAGTACAACTTTACAAAGTTCTACAGCATCGGGATTATAGTCTACTGCATAGATGCACTTCTGAATTACCTCACGAAGAGCTTCACGGTAGTCGAGCGAAGCCGGATTGTCTTCGCCGGTACGTAAGGTAGAGATGTACCAGGCCAAAGTTCGAGTCATGGCCAAAATAATATGACCAGAACCGCTTGCTGCATCACATACTTTCATAGAAAGAAGTGAACGAACCTTTTCCTCGGTGGTCTGACATTTAGCAATGCGTTCCTTTATCACCGGTTCCAAGGTAGTACGAATAAGACTTTGTACAAGGTCTGGACGGGTATAGTAGGAACTAGATGATTTCCGATCAAGACCTGCGCCAAAACTAAAGTTCCACTCTGAGACGGATGTTCCCTGTGTAATGATAGCACGCATCTCAAGAATGCCTTCATATACTGACCCAAATTCTTCTACATCAAGAGATGAATAATTAATTTTTACCCGATTTTGCTTCTCATCCCTAAACTCATTTAGGCAAGAGAAGGCAGCCAGAAGCTGTTCATTGCTAATCTGGCATTGACGTAAACAGTGTAATGTCTCAGAAGCGAATAATACGCCTCCAAGAGGTTTTATAAAGAGTGGAGCTCCAAATGTTTCATCCTCAAAAAGTCGGAAAGAATCCATTAGTCCTTCCCATAAGTCGCAGTAGCGTTCATTGCGCAAATAGGGTAACTCTGACAAACCACGTAAGCGAGACACTGCATAATATTTTTTGTAGATGTCCTGGCAACGAACTTTTTGATCATAATCATTATCTGTATCCGGATCACCGATATTGTATACCAGATTGCGATCTTCAATAATAAAGAGAAATAATAATCGGTAAATAAAATGAATCAGTTCTTTATTCAAAGTCTGTGCGTTTGCTTCACCATTGATGACAGCCTGTCTGAATACTTCATTACCTTCACCTTTTCCGCATACCACTGCACGGCCCAGTATTTCCATTGCTTTTTGCACGGCATCACTCAACCCAGCACGAATGCGGTTGCCGCTTTCAATAGAGCGATTGAACCATTGTTCCATGATACAGGCATCATCACCGCTGTGTGTAAAACGGGAAGTATGCATCAGTCGGAACAACAAGCAGAATTCAGCATAATGATCTTCTTCGACCATACGACATATGTCGAACTCAATGTATGTAAGTTTGACTAATTGTCCGGTGTTACGAATAAGGCGTAATACTTGGCCATTAGTGACAATGCCATATACATGTTCGGTATTATTTAGATAGTCAAGCATAGTAGCTTGAGGTGACTTTTGGCGGCGTTCACCTTTGATTCGCTGGTCAAGTGTACATTTGTCGAGAAGGTCTAATTCTGCATCACCAGTTTTATCACCGACTATAATAATTGGCATTTGGTCCAATTCGGGGCAAATATAAGGTATGTCGAACTTACGCTCGCCTACTTCAATTTGTGTAGGTTGATAATCTAACTGATAATCAAGACTCGAAAAGAACCGTTCCATGAGACGACGTACAGCTTTCGTTCCGTATGGGTCGCGAAGAGAGTTACGTTCAGAAAATAGTTTCCAATCGTTACGCAGACTGCTCCATGCATTATCAATTTTGGCCGTGAGTGAAACATCAAGATTAAAATCTTGTTCACGGTTACCTTGCATGGAAGATTCAGACTCTATTTCATGTAAAATATCATCTGAGAGAAGATGGCCATATATATGTATAGAAGTATAATCCATATCCAATAGTTTACTTTATAAGTGTGATACTTTGGGCGTATAAACAAACGCAGCTATAACATCCATGGGGAGAATTGGCTTTACTACCTGATATTCTGCTTCTGAAAGATACGTACGGTATCGTGCAAAGGAACGTACCAGGTTATTTGCCCGTTCTGTGGCAATGTCGTCGGTGTGCAGGCGTAGTGTCGCTTCATTGTTGATCCATTCCAACCTGCGGTTGAAGATATTGCGTTGAGCAGCTAAGTCAATATCACCAGTTGCCTGTGAGTCCAAAAAAAGACTTTGGCATTCAGCCTCTGAAATGAAACCATGATTGTCTACTTTCCCCTTATAGCCAAAAAATATCATTTCCTCACCAACTAATTGATTATCGCTGTGTTTCGTCTCGCTAATTACAGACCGGACTCGCATAAGGAGTACGGTAGTAACCATATCAACCTTGTCTGTTTCTATAACCATTGCACGGCAAGTTCCCAAATCTCCGCCGTTGATTGTATCATTAACAACACTCCTTGAAAGATCTTCTACGAAAGTGTGATTACGTCCAATATACATGTAGTTTTTAGGAGTAGGCGAAGCAAATGAAATCCGCACTGTTCCTTTTTTATCTATCGTCCGTTGAAAATAGGATTTCAAATTTTCTGGCAGTTCGATAAATTGGAAGGAATAGCACAGTGGAATACTATCCACTTTCATATTGATACCGGCATGTCGTAATTCTCCGATAACGAAATCCCTTGTATCGTAAATATCACCTATAACCTTTTTGGCTTCATTCAGACTTTCAATCAACCGGGTCGGATCCATTGCTTTCGTATTATGGGCAAAATAGGTATGTGATTTCTTTTCAATTTCTACAGCTCGCTGGATACGTTTATCGTGTTCTTCAACCGTTTCTGAAGCCCGCTCCATATCAAAAAGAGTCGGCTGTTTAATAAATTCCTTTTTCGTGTCGAGTACAATAATCTCTTCCATAATACTCTCCATAAGCGTAGAATCATTATCGGCAATTGGGATGTAAATACCTAATGATTTTCGAATCTGATTTTGCTTACGATAAAGTACTTTCATGATGATTTTGTCGACAGGATTCGTTTCTTCATCAAAGAGTGTAAAAATCGCGACTTCCTTTTCAGTCTGTCCAAAGCGATCTATACGACCGTTACGCTGTTCCATACGATTAGGGTTCCATGGTAAATCATAATGAATAACACAATTAAAACCCGTTTGAAGATTTACTCCTTCTGAAAGGCAATCAGTACATACTAATACATGGCGAGGTGCTTTAGCTAATTCTTCAATCTTCATTTTACGGTCTTCATCCGTAAGTCGACTGGTTATCACTTCAACCGATACATCTTTGTATTTTTTATTACCAGATAAATGTTTGGCTATATAGTCTTTACAATATTCTGCTGTCTGTATATATTGGCAAAAGACTATTGGAGCATATCCAGAATTTAAGGCAAACTCAACATTCTTTGCCAATTCTGTAACTTTGTTATCTTCTCCCTTTTCTTTGATTTCTCGAAGGATTGAAATGAATGAACGGAACTTGTTTTTCTCACTATTTGATGATTCCTCGTATGATTCAGGAATTACATCATCATTGAAAAGCCCATCTTTTAATGCATCATTAAATTTATAAATCTTGTCGTTATCTTCTGCTACATTTTCAGAATCATTAGAGCGTTTGTTTATTTTGTTCTGTAGCATGCTAATACCTGCATCAGGACTTGACATCACACCTCTAATAAGGGCCAATAGATCCCAGTAAATATAGCGTTGTTTTATTTTACCTAAAGAGCGTGCAGCTTTGACGCCTTCACGTACATAGTCTATAATGTTCATAAGGAGAGCATGGTACTGAGCACTTAACTCATATTTGGCATCAAATTGAACGCGAGTAGGAAATATCATATCATTTCCTACATAAGGTTTAACATCTGCACGACGACGTTGAATAAAATAATGTGACAGTTCTTCACGTTGACGAGCATCTTCCAATGTGAAATGCTCAAACTCAGGTTTCAAGAGTCCGATAAGTGATTGAAATTCTTCACTATTCCCACTATGAGGAGTCGCAGTAAGAAGTACGATATGCCTTTCTGATTTAGACAAATCAGAAAGTAAAGCATGGCGTAACTGCTGACTCTTGTTGGCACCTTTGGGCTTCGCGCAAGTATGTGCTTCGTCCACTATGATAAATTCCGGACAATGTTGTAGAAACATTGGCTTTCGGTCTGAAGACTTAATATAGTCTATAGAAATGATTTGGAAGGGTATATCGCGGAACACATTTTGATTGGCACGCATATTCTTTTCCAAACGGCTTATTGTGCTGGAGCGGATAATTTCGGCTTCCAGCCCAAATTTATCGCGAATTTCATTCTGCCATTGCTCGCATAGGTGTGGCAAACATATAATAGCAAAACGTTGAATCTCTTTGCGATCCAAAAGTTCTTTAGCAATTAATAAAGATTCCAAAGTCTTACCTATACCTACATCATCTGAAATCAGCAAACGTATAACCTGGTGTTTCAGGGCCAATATGAGGGGAACCATTTGGTAGGGGCGAGGTTCAAAAGAAAGTCGTCCTAAACAATGGAATGGTCCTGCTATGTCACGAAATGATAATCGGCACGCATTATAAAGAATACGTGCTGCCTCAGGATAACTATTCGCTCCCACATCATCAGATGAGGGCTTGCGAAAATCATATGAGCAGACCATTGAATTTAGTTGGTCTTTATATAATGGCTTATACAGACCGATAACTTCGGCATCTGTACCACCTAAAGGTTTTATAATTAATATATCTTTATCTGATGACTGTTGAACCACCCATGGACGTGAGCGAAATTCAACAAGTGTTCCTGTTTTATATTCCATCTCAATTAACTTATTGGAGTAAATATGTCTGAATGTGCAGATACGAACTCTGCCAATGGCGTTTTGTAGTACCAAACGATGACTACATAGCCGGCATCTTCAAGCACTTCTCTTTTCTTTCTATCATCTTCCTGCACTTCTGGTAAATCATGGGGTGTACCATCACAAAATACCACGATTCTATTACCATATATGAAGTCTGGTTGCACATAATATTTTTCTGGAAACATTGGCTGGGCTTTATCTGGTAAACGAAGCTTATGCTCATATAAATATTTTAAGAATTCGTATTCTGTGCTGCTATTATGGTCACGGGTTGCTTCGAGTTCCTCATACTGTTTATCGTAGCTTTGAAGTTGGCCAGCATTGCGCACTTCTATATCAGCATTCATCATGATAGACAATGTATTATATATTTTTCTAATATCAATAAGCTGATGATATGGCTGATTGTAGTAATTAAGCAAATTAGTGTAATCTGCAGGAATTAACTTGGCACGCTCTTCCTCAGAGAGTGGTGTAGTTTTTCCATAACAAATTTCATAAGCTCGTTTTACTACAGCGTGATAAGATGCTGGCTCTAATACCAAGCGTTCCAGTACGCCTAATGAACCTTCTGCATTTTCGTAAATGAGAAGATTGGGAACTTTTTCTTCACCCATTACATCGGCTCCTATTTCACTACCTTCTATTTGAAAGACATCTTCTATAGCTTGCTTAAATGCATACAAAAATGTACGAACTGCTCCTTTATCTGATAAAGCAAGCGTGTCAAGAGGCTGAATATAAATAGCATTTGCAGTTGTCTCTGTAAATAACTTGACGTACTTGATACTATTTGGCTCTTCAGGATGCTGTTGCTGTTTTTGCATATGAATTGCCATACGTTCTGCACTAATCCAATCACCTGTTTTTGTATCAAAGGCGAAGCCATTAGCATTGTCATCATTCTTTGATTCCAGAATATATGTCAAGCGGCATGAGGGGATGTAACGAATATTGGCTAAATGAGTTCCATTATCAGTCTTTAGTTCACACATGCTTATTGCTCGAGTATCATCTGAAGAGAAATAGGTTTTTAATTGATAGAATTTTCGATTTCGTTCTTCTTCCTGACACGTAATTTTTTCGCTTTCTTGTGCTACCATGTCTTGTAATTGTATACAATAGCCTGGTATCATTTTAGAGACACCATCAAGACTCTCTCCTGTTATTATATCTGTATGATGTGAAGCATTCTCTTGATTTTTATAAATTACTCCCGTTTTTGGATTGTAGAAAAATTTGTTAGGCGTTACTTCTCCCGTTAACATCATGCGAGATACACGGAATTTGCCACCATCATTGTAGATGATATTTTGAGGACCAAATTCTGTTAATGCCAATGATTTTGCCCGGCTAAGATATTCTACCTTATCGCTATTTTTATATTGCAGTAAAGCTCTCTGAGGTAATTTTGTAAAATTATATCCTGGCAAGAATCCTTCGCTGGCAAAATATCTGTAAGGGTAGAATTCGTTCTCTTCCGCATTTTTCCCTTGATTTTGTCCGAGAAGCATATCGCGAAGCTCGATTCCTCGTCTTTCCTTTAATAGTGCCTCTTTCTTTTCCTTGGAATTTTCACCATATATATTATTTCTGGTAACAGTTTGTGCTTCTTCAATCTGCTGTTGAGCTAATTTATATAAGCTACGCCAGCGGTTGAGAGCTTTGTCAAAATCATATAAATAACTATCCAAAATCCGGTCCATCCAACTGTCAGAGAACCAATATGGCATCTCTTTGTCGATTCTACTAGACAAATAATAGTCTGATATAGCTTGCTTAAAAATGGCTTTAATCTCTTGTTTTCGTTCTTTTGAAAGTTGGAGATGATGAACAACTTCGGGTTTTAACGTAATGTTATTTGCATTACTATAATCAACCAAATCTGCAATCCCGTTAGATAATTGAGGAATGGGGCATATGGATAATATAGTAGAATGCAAATGGGTCGAGAATAATTCTTCGTTAACCAATTCCATACGTGGTGCTTTTACCTCACCACTCACCATCTTTTCAGGATGACGAAGATAATAATTTTCGTGAGAGTTACGTGTACGGCAGTAAGTATAGATTAAAGCTGCTTGACCGCTACGTCCTGCACGACCGGCACGTTGAGTATAATTTGCTGGAGTAGGTGGAACATTGCGCATACCCACTATAGATAGGTCTTTAATGTCAATACCAAGTTCCATGGTAGGTGAACAGTATAGTACAGGAAACTCTCCATTACGGAATTGCTGTTCTCGTTTTTCACGTTCATCTTTAGGAACCTGACCTGTATGATCTTTCGCTTCCAAATTTATATTGGAAAGCGGAATATTTTTATAGAAGTTCTGAAAATATTTATTAGGGGTATAAACAATTTCATCCCCAATAGTCCTAATTCTTGTAAGATCTGTTCTCACATTTTTTTCATCACCTTTTTCCCATAAAATGCTTGAATAAAATAATTGATAAGCTCCGTCATTTTCTTGAATGTAATTACCCAATGCAGCAAATAAAGATTGCATATAGGAAACATAATCTTCTGAATTACGGATTGTTGCAGTACCTCCATTTATATTCAAGAAATCGCGAACAAAAAATGCCAATTTAGAGCGATAGCCAGCGACCTCTTTTCCAAAAGCCTTGCGCTTATTCTGTGGTTTTACAAAGCATAATGCATGTGAGGCAGTAATTCTGTCGTTATCGTCTAATGTCCATGGACTTTTGAGATTTTCTCTAACTTGTTTCTCTATGTCTTTTGCAGCCTCTTCTGTTCTATCATCAGAATATATGCACAATTTGTGACGCATATAATCCAATATTTGGATGATGAAGCGTTCCTTATTTTCATCAGATAATCCGTCTAGTTCAGGTATATCATAGAGACGGTCGCAACCATTTTCACCTGTAATTTCGTCATGGAGATATTCATAATTAATCTTCAATAGTGCACATTCTTCAAGATTGGGCATGTTTACTTGCCAGTTTCCAGCCAGATCATCGTAGATGATAGTTCCTAAATATCTTTCCATTGCGTTTTCTACTTTCTTTGCACGCCCTCCAGTCCAATTGGGGAATCGGAAATAATCGTTATGAGAAAGATGAAGGTGCTTAAATACGAGTCTAGCAATTCTATCACTACCAATAGGCTCATCTGCTTCTTTTACAGCATTCCAAATGGCAGAGCGTATTTTACCTATACGTATAAAATCATTAAAATGGCCAGATTGTAGGGCAGCATCCTGACGAGCATCTACAAAAGTCATGACTTTACAGTCTGCAGGTTCTACATTTGCATTTCTCATTTTTATGACATTCTCATATGAAAGTACGGTTGTTGCTGTGCTTCTACCTTCACTACCAATTTTTGATAACTTAGACCATTCTTTACCTGATCCTGAATAGATAGCTTTTGCCGTTGGATCATACTTCAGTGGACTTGGCACATATATTCCTTCAATACACTCATTATTAGTATCTTGAGCTTTTGAAAGGTTCCCATATATTGTAAAATAAACTCTTTTTGGGAAACGATCTAAATAAGTTTTCTTAAATTTTCGATTCCCATTTTTATCTATAGTGTACCAGTCCTCTGGAATATCATCTGAATTTGGATCTAATAAGAAATCTTCAACAGATTCATTCTTATGGGGAACGATAATATAACCATTGTTTATAGTAAATTCTTGCTCTTCTTCATCTAATTCATTACGCTCATCGTAATTTCTGGGTAGAAGAGTGTCGTTTATAATTTTTACAGAATACAATTCATGCCCGCTTAAACGACTGAACATGATAGGATAGTATTGTACTTTATGCTCATTATCAGACAATTCTTCACAATATAATTTTTCATCAACTGTAATGTAACGGTTTTCAGGATTTCCTAATGTTGCATATACATTTCCGGTCTGAGGAATAAATTGATGGATTTTATAAGGTAATAGATTAGCCCCTTGATTAATATTAATATCATTACACCAGTTTAATATATCAATAATGTGCTGAATACAAATATCTATTGAGACTTTTCTATCAATATAATTATGTAATTGTTCAGCTATTTTCCTAATAGAACAAGGAGCTCCTCTGAAGTACTTTTGTTCCTGTTTGTCAAAGCGCAGCGCAATGTTCTGCTCAATCCAATTGGCTGTAGGATGATTACGGAGCATATCAGCATTTAAATCTGACGGAATAGGAGAATTTATAGCTGATAGTATATCCCCTTTAGAATAATTTGTATTGGATAAGCCAACCTTCAAAGTTTCATCTACAACTTGATTAATATCATAGGAGCTGCCAAAAATGCAAGAAGCAACTTCTGCAACCTTTTGACGCTGTTCTTTATAGCTAAGTTTATCATCTGCAACCATTGTGGCAGATGTTCCAAAACATAACACTGGCTTTTTAGCTTGTGCCTTTATTCGCCTAATCAAAAATGAGACATCACTACCTTGCATACCACGATAGGTGTGCAATTCGTCAAATATCAAATAATGAAGATTCTCAAGGAAACAATCTCTGAGCTGTTTTTCATCGCCAGCGCGAGTCATTAAAAGTTCCAGCATCATATAGTTGGTTAATATGATGTTGGGAGGCGTAGTTTGTATGCGTTCTCTAACTTGTGAATCTTCTTGTCCTGTATATTTGGCAAATGTAAACGGGCATTCTTTTCCTGTTGCATTTTCATACTGTTGACGATATCTAGCCAACTCTTCGGATTGAGAGTTGATGAGCGCATTCATAGGATATACAATAATGGCTATTGTTTTATTGATAGAATCTTCTTGATGTTGTAGTATATAATTGAAGATGGTAGCCATAAATGTACGAGATTTGCCAGAACCTGTACCTGAGGTTACAATAAATTCTTTATCTTGACATCCTAATTCTATCGCCTCCTGTTGGTGTTTATAGAAGGGATTCTTAAAAAATAATCCTAAATCTTTATGAATAGGGAAGCCATTGTTGATCATTTGACTGACATCGATTCCAGACGCAAAATTAGGATTAAACTGAATTAGGGCATCCGGCCACAATTTTTCACTTTTAATGGCCTCACTAACCTCTTTTCTTATCCGTTCGTCTTTTATGGAAACGAAACTACCGATATATTCTTTATAGCTTCGTTTTATTTCTTTGTATATATCTAATATATTCATATTTGTATATAATCGTTCTATTGTTTTGAGCTTATTAACAGTTCTCGAATATCGACTTCTAATATTTGAGATATTCTTAATAATGTTTCAAGACTTGGTTGGGAAGTGTTTGTGCACCATTTGGACACAGTAGCAGGATCTTTCTCCAATTGCTTAGCTAGCCATTTATTGGTTCGCTTTTTCTCCACAAGCACAACCTTGATGCGGTTTATGTCTTTTTCTTTTTCCATAAGGATTTTCTTTCGTTCCATGCAAAGATAAGAAAGCCTATCTATTTTTCATCATTTCAATAAGACTATTTGCAAAATAAATTGCGAATTAGTTCAATATTATAGTTATTTATCGATAGCACAATTTCTTTTTGGAATAGAAATCTGTATCTTTGTATGTAACAATGTTTTGATATAGGTAATTGCTGATAGAAATATAAATATTAATTATATGGAACAAATAATAACAACAACAGTTGTAACTTTAATATCAGGAGCTATCGGTGCCATAATTGGTACTTATGGCGGAGCGTTATTTGCTGCAAAAAGACAAGAAAAACATATAAAAGAACTTAGACAAGTCGCTATAAAAGCTTTAAAAATATTCCAAAAGTATGCTCGTAACAAACAAACTTACGATGTTGCAGCTTCTGAATTCAATAATGCATTAAGTATTGCTGAGAAAAGAGTTTTTATTGTTGCATTACATAAGTTGGGTATCCCTATTCTGGCGACTCCAGATTCTAAGTTTGACATACAAAATATTGTATTTGAAAAAAGAGAAATAGATAAAGACGAAATAGAAGCTATTATCAGTCAAATACAATTAGGACATTGTGATCAGTTATTTTACATTGAACCTGATAATTATTTTAGTGAAAACATTCGTTTAAAAACATTACGTTATATTGCCAAAAGATGGGTAAGAGAAGTTTCTGGTAAAAGCAAACTTGATCGTTCTCAGAATCCTATTGTTATAGTTTATCCTACTAATTGGTGGCTAGGTTATACATTAGGGGAAAGGTTAGGAATTGCGGTTTTAAGAGAACGTATATCTTTAGACGAATATTTTGACGAACAAGGCTTGCCTAAGGAAGATTTTATTGAGCGTTTAATAACAGACATAGATCGTGGTCTATGGGATAGTAGCTTCTTTTGGGATATAGAAAATTATCGAAGTGTAACTGCTACAAATTCTCTTAATAATATGATCTCTCAATTATTAAACAATAATCAGAACAGTACGATTCAGAAAAAAGAGGGATAAAAGACAAAAAGTTTGTAAAAAAGCAACAGAGAGGATTTTCCTCTCTGTTACGAAAAAAGTTATACATCCAACTCCTTCAATGGCAACCCATAATTATATTGTCTGAAAAATCCTTTATGGATAAGTTTCAAACCAAGGGTCTGATAATACTTGTAGTCATCATCCTCGGTGCAGAGGTATTTGTAACCATAGCGTGGGGCGTACTCCTTGAAGAAGCGGGCAAGGTCTTTCAGATTTTCCTGCTGGTTTCGTTTGAAGTTGCTGCGTACAATGATAATGCTCCAGTCGGGGATGCTGCCAACACCACAACTGTATTCCCAGAAACGGATGTATAAATCCATTTCGCTTACATGGACAGAAACACAAATGCCGTTGGCGTTGTGCATGACGGAACAACAGTTTTTGTAACCGAATCTTTCACACAAATAGAGATTGAAATCGTAAATAAAATCGGAATAGTTCATAATAATTTGAATTTTGATGGTTAATAAAAAATTGATTATAGACTGAAACCTCGCTTGCGTTTCGGTTTCTTTTTCTTCTTTTTAAGCCGGTTGGCCTGTATTGCTTCCTCCGTATCATAATCCGTAGGAGAGGGAGTGAACAGTCCCAAACTGATGCCGGAATGATTATCCTGCTGATATTCATGCCGAGGTTCCTCGCGTATGGTTTCTGCCTGTTCCTGACGCTGGTTCATGGTAGCAGAAAGAGCGTTATATCTCAGCTCCTGGTCGATGTTCAGGAAGCTGAACTGGCGGTCAACCTTGGAACCGCTAAAGGTCAGTTGGTTGCATGTGAATTTTACACCCTCCATCTCGCCAGTCGTGCGACTTAGCTTCCATTGCGTATCAATCCCGTATTTCCGTAAGGCCAGTCGCAGCTCACTCCAGTTTCGGGCGTTCGGAACTTCTCGTTTCAAGGCATGATAGATAAAATACTTAACCCTGTCGTGACGACGCAACCGCATGAAATTCACATGCTCCTTTCCTTCGGCAAAATGCAAACGGTAACGGGCTGTCATCATCTTGCAGACCTTTTCGTTTCGGTAGCGATCGTTCTTGTCGCTGATGGTGCGGCCGTCATTATCCACCCGGTTGTAAACGATATGACAATGCGGATGATCACGGTCGGTATGCCGGGCGATGATGAACTGCGTGTTCACGATTCCCATCAGCTTCATATAGTCATGGGCGATCTTTAGCATCAGCCCATCATCGTCACGGATGCGGTCTCCGTCTTCTGCGGAAAAGCTCAATGATATATGACCGACTTTGTTTTTGACCTTGTCGTTCAGTAAAGTCTGTAACTCGAATTGCTCCGCTATTTCTTCGTGTGAACCGTAGACACCAACTGCTTTCAGCAGGCGCGATTTATCTTCTTTCAGCACATAGTTTACGCACCCGGAAAACGATGTGCCTTTGACAATTTTACCTATCATCTTTGAGCTGTTTTATGAGTTGTGAAATCTGTTGGGCGACGGTCCGGCACTCATCGGCCACACGATAAAAACCGTAAGCGTTGGCTCGTTTGGCAAGCTGGTTCAGGTTCGTGCTTTCGCCAATCAGTTTTCGGATGATGTCAAGATTTTCTCTCGTAATCCGTTCACGAACCGTACCGTGTTCGATGAGTGAACGCACTACTTCGCTTTGACTGCGTTTACTGCGTCGGCTGAGTGCTCTAAGCCAACCAAATTGTTCGTCTGTAAGACGGATTGTAACTGTATTTTTCTTGTCCATAATATTTGCTTTTGAGATTAATAATTGTGACCATCGGGAGCTGTCTCACCTTCTTTTGAGGTGAGCAAGTAGCCGGGAAATGTAATACACCGGCATAAACTTGCTCCAGTGAAAAAGAAGTGAATCAGACATCTGAAAGTCATCGTTTGAAAAGTCCTTTCCGAGTACGTTGAACCGTTGCTGAAAGCGATACTTTCTCCACATTGACAAGCTGCAAATCAAAGGTATCGACCAGCGTTTTCAAGGCCGGATTCAACGTGATAAGACGATTGAAAATTGCCTACTTTGTCTCTTCTCTCAGCAGAAAATCGGCGATGTCATAACCTGCATCCCGTTCTTCTTTTGTCGCATTTCTTTCCATAAAATCGAAGAGAGAAACCTCTATTCTCAGGCTTCGGATCATCTCCATTTTACTATTCCAATAGTCAGTTGCACCCAAGTCGGGGAAGAGCAGGACACGTCGGTTTCTCAATACGCTCATGGCATCCCGATTGAACGCTCCGTTCTTTCCGCCCGAAGCAATCCAGAGGTATTGCGGCAGATAGAAGCTGGATATCAAAGCGCTTTTTTCACTCTCTACCAGGGCAACCGGACGCTGCTGGTCGGAGGACAAAAGATGTTCACCAAACAGGCATTGCCGGAGGTGAAAATTCTCTTTCTTCAAAAGGGAATGTACCCACGTGATGTAGTTGTGCGGCTCTTTAATCCGCCTCCCGTTTTCAGGATTGTAGAGCATCACTTTTCCGGTGCGTACCCGTCCGGAAACATCTACCTGCCAGAAGACCGTAGCTCCCGGCCAATGCTTCGAGGTTCCCACATGATAGCGCAACATCAGCTCTTCGGTAGCCTCCTGCCCGAAATGAAAACTCAGGAACTGAAACAGCTTGTTCGTGTGATACAGCTTCAGGGACTGCCTCATGATTTCCGGTTCAATGAAGGATGGTGCAGGAGGCAGGCAGATGTGTGGCTTTGACATCGGCACAAACTCTTCGTTCAATCGTTCTTTGGCAATCGGGTTTTCGTCGAAGTACATTTTGGGCGTATAGTTATAGCCGCACTTCTGTTCATGGTTGCGTCGCCCTACATAATCGGGAAAACTGATTTGCTTTTCCGTATCGATGTATTTGGCGAAACAACTTTTGCGATGGCAGTTCGGGCATGTGTGCCGGGTGCTGACACCTTTGTATGGTTCTAATGTGAATCTGTAGTTCATTTTTCTTTCTGTTTGGATGTTACTATGCACATTTTCGCAACTTCACAAACCCCTCGGTTGCGAAAATGTGCATAGTAACAGGTTTATTTACTGTATTCTCCATGATTCTCTTTTCTGAATAATGTTCCAATGTGGCGTTTTAGAAACATCTTGAAAGCATGCTCCTTCATCCCGTAACTTTCGGCAATGCCGATACCTTCTGCCGTTGTAAATGTCTGAGGCAGGTTCAGGTAGATGTTGCGGTGCAATTCGCTCAACTGTTCCTGACTGACGGCTGTCTGCACTTTTACGGCTGTGGTCCGGAAATATTCAGTCAGCAGAATGGCACGGTTCACGTTTTCAAGGTCAATCGTATGCTTGTCACACTCTCCGCAAGTCCATCGGGCAAGCTGGATAATCAGACAAAACCGGATAATGTAGATTTCCAATTTGCAGTAAATACCTACCAACGCATCATTGGTTTCCATATCACATTGGCGGGCATTTTCATGCTGCCAACCGTAAAGCCGTTGCTTGGCATCTTCATCGAATGGCAGGCATTGAGGCTGCAACTCATTATTCTCGTCATGCGGACAATCCTGTGCAATCAGTTTGTCGATAATCTGTTGCCACTGGATTTCCAGCTCTTCAGGAGTTTCCCGGTCGTTCCATCTACTTTTCAAGACAGATTCAGGCATTACGAAAAGAATACGGTCGATAAATCCGTTACTCGAACGCTCGCCCTTGACCAGTTCGCCCAGAATCTTCTTTTGGATGGTACCGATAACGGAGATATATGGACGTCTGATAAAAATGGAACTTTGCGTACTCTTGCGGTCAGAAATCGTGGGCTTGGCATTGAACACCGAAAGCCAGAACTGTTCTTCCGAACCGTTATTGTAACGGTTGAAGTTCTTAAACCAGGCCGACAGCTCGTCCGACCAAAGGCAGAGCCCTCTGGGATTCTGGGCATGTATCAGGCTCAATCCTTCGGGAGTGATATCCGAAACAAGAAAGCGTCTGCGCACGGGAGCCTGCGGAAACTCATCCAAACCGGCTTCCATGCGTTCCTTTTTGCTCATGGACATAGTGCGTTCATACTCGGCATACAACTTCTGATACTCCTGATTCTGATAATAGTCGTGCTCAATGAACGGTTGGAAAGCGAAACTCAGCGGGTGACTCTTATTGGCTCCGGGGCGACCAATCAGAGCCATATACAGGATGGGACTTTCCAGCCAGTTGCGCTTCACCTGCACCAGATGGGAGTTGCCAATCCCCACGGCAATGGCCGCAAGGATAGCCGCAGCAACATAATCCACGGGATAGCCTTGACAATCGTGCAAACTACTGATGATACGTTGAATCCTGATAGGAAAGACTTCTATCGGAAACTCACCGCCGGACATCTTGACTCCGATGCGCACAGCCTCACCGATGATACCTTCTGCTGTTAATTTGGAGGTTTCCATAGCCATGCAGATCAAAAGTTATAACCTCCCTTTGGTTTGCGTTTCGCTCCATGTACTATCTCCGCAGCCTGTTCCTGAAGCGACATTGCCTGCATCTGCTTGCGACCGGACTCAATCCATCGCAGCAACTCATCTTCATAGAAGTAGAGTTTCTTACCTTTTTTATAGGCTGGAATCAGTCCTTTACGTGCAAGCGTGTAAATGGTAGGCTTCGCCTTTCGTGTGATTTTACAAGCTTCGTCAATTTCAATAAGATGATGCTTGTCGGAAGAAGTCTGTGGTTGCAGTGCCTCCACCATTTGCCGGATTTGTTCCATCTGTTCTGTGAGATAACCTACCGCCTGCGGCAGCTTATCAAAAGTGATTTGTTCGTTTGCCATACGTACTCGTTTTTAATTGTTCGCTGGCAAAGGAAATTGGTGTTTTGATGGTGGAAAACATCACCGGAATATAACTGTGAGATAACTTTTGAAGGTGAGTGTTATTTTTAATGTAGGAATGTGAGCTGGTATAATAAGTCTTTGATAGAAATACATATTATTGGTAGTTAAAACACACAATAAGGTCATTTTAATAAGATATGGAATAGATAATAATAGGCAATTGAATATGCGGATGATGATATTTTATTACTTTTGCTTATTCTTAAATACATTAAACTAAATGAATCCCTATAAAACAAAAAATAGAAAATATTTCTTTGCATTTATTATATTGTTACTTTTAACATCTTGTAGTGCAAACATAGAATCTACATCTGCCAATTCTATATCTGCTATTTTAGCAGTATGTGGTGAATATATACTTGCTGGATTTTCTTTAATTATTCTTTTACTTATTCATTGTATGAGAATTACAGGTGTTGTTATATCTGTTATATCCGTATATCTGCTATATAATGATAGTAAGATTGGGCAATTGGATTCTATCCTATTATTACTTATAGGTCTGATATTAGTTGGTATTTCTTTTTTGCCTCCAGTTAAATATCATGAACCCAACGTTGTCATTGCCAAAAATGTAGTAAAACCTAAAAATATAGAATTAAAGAATGATTCTCAGAGACATGTGATATTTGAAATAATAGTAGGAGTATTAATAGGAATCATTCTTATGATAATAGAACAAAATAGTGACTTTGCTTTTATTAAATAAATTGTCTGTGAATGTTCTAGGTATTATTAGTATTTATCTCTAAAAACTGGTGCGTATATGATTTATAGTCGTTCATATTTGAATTCATTGAAAATTGAAGATTTAAAAGTTCCTTTACAACGCTATTTCCATAAATTTTTGAATGGGGAACTTGAAAAATTAAAGATGCATGAAAAAGATTTCTTTTTTCAAAACTTAAAATTATTCTATAACAATGAGAGTTGTAAGGGTAGGCCAGCTTACGATTTAAGAAAGATAAAAGAGGCAAAGGAATACTGCTTTTATTCTATTATTTTGACTTATGCAAATGAGTATATTGACTTTGATACTCCTAATTATGGTTATAAAGGTAAAATACCAGCAAATGAAGTAAGAAAAGATAAAAGATTCTTTTATGAATATATTAATACATGGAAGAATCAAGTAAATTCTAAAAAGGGATCTTATTTTTCACAGATTGAGGTAGAACTAAAAAGAAAATTGAAGGCATTACTATCAGCTGCTCAAGCTCAAACAATAACGAAAAAAGAGTATGATAGAAAAGTAACTCTTTTTTGGGCTATTTTTTTTCATATATACTATAAAGTGAAAATATATTTTGATGAAAAGAAGGCTAAATTTGAAGAGTTAAAAATTAGTGGATATAATATACGATTTGATATCTATTCATACATACATATATTATCCAGACATTATTATCCATCTATGAATGATGGGATGGGGGTTAGCTTTAATTCTAAACAGAAAGCTATAAATCTAGATGAACTTCCGACATGCATTCTCTCTTTAGTTGATAAACATACTAAGGTATCCGGCTTGTCTATTCATACAGAGTTTCTATTATATGAAATTGAAGGTGAAAAATATATATTGTGGATTAAATATATTTCTCAAACAGGTTTTTCTGGTTTCCAAGTTCGTTCATTCTACAAATGTGAAAGTCAATTAGATTTTGACAAATTTATTGGAAAGACAAAAGCTCAAATAGAGAAAAATATTTTTGCATATTATTAATGTATTGTCTAATTGATTATGTTAAGGACAAGCATATATTTTTATTTAGTTTAATATAGCTGTCAGTTTCAGTATGTGACATCTTACGCTCAATAGTTGAAATTTCCAAGTCACGGAGGGTATGGGCAAAAACATTCTTGATGAATGTGGCTGTGTGAATGCGCTTTTTGCTGAACGCTTTACCAATATTCCATCCAAAGTGCATTATATCAATGCTTTTAAGTTGTGAGTCAACCTTTACAGGCGATATCTTTTGCAAGGTATCGCCTGAACTATATTCTACGATGTATGCGCATAAACGGTTGAGATCTTCTTCACTCATATAGGCGACCATTGTTTGCTTCGTATAGCTAATGACCTTTTCCAATTTGGTTTGAATAGCACGATTCTTTTTTGCGATAAAATTGGTTCGCATAACTTCATATTCTGAAGGTTTAGAGATTGTTTCTTCAGCGGTAGGAGCAGACTCAATGACATCAGTCGTAGCTTGGTTTGAATCTTTGATTGTAGGGACTTCCGGAACAGAAACGGTATCATTGTGATTTTTCATCGTTTGAAAAGCAGAGAAACGCAATAGAAAAGCTTCTATGCGTGGCAGCAGAAACTGATTGAAAGTTGTCTGTAAACTAACATAGATCGCCATCAAGACAATTACTGTTGCAAAAAATGCAACACTACTATTGAAATCGTCAACGTCTTTGGATAAAACAAACTGCCGAGCTAAAACGCCAACGACAAGAGTACCTACCAACACAAGGGAATAGAGTGCTATATGTTCTATACTTTTCTGATTCATAGTGATATTTGCTAATTGTTTGTGCGCAAATATATATCGTTTCATTAATACCATACTATAAATCCAAGAAAGTGGCAGCATTTGTCCTCGATATGTAGCTTTTTTCCTAGTTAAGAGCATAATAGCTATGAATTAAATTCGGCTTTATTATGTAATCTATTATTTGGGATTTAATCTTTTAGAAAACAATAAAATTGTAGTAGCTATTAATATTAAATGTGTATATTTGCTTGTAAATCAATTTTATAATATGCATATAGTCTATAAAAGCAAACCTATGCCAATTCATACTGATGAATATGAGCATAATTCTTTTGAATATGATAAATGGATCATATCAGATGATTATAGGGAATTAAAACCTGGCTATGAATATCGTATTATAGTTTCTACAAAAGGAACGATCAAAGATTATAATGACTTAATATATGATTCAATTTTGGCATCAGGTTTTGTGGAAAAACTAACGATGTTACTTAAATATGTCTTAGGAATTTCTTTGAATTCTCCTTATAATCAGATATTTCACAAAAGAATTAGAGCTATAGATTTTAGAGAGATACCTAAAGGTTGGGAAGCTAATATTGCTGAAATTGATACATATTTAATGGAAACGCTTCCTTCATTTGCACGAGCAATTCCTATTCCTACTAATGGAAATATGAAAACCTCTATTTTGGATGAATTACATATTGCTCTTAATAATTATGATTCTTTGGATGAAGAAATTAAAGATTTAATAGCAGTGCATAATAGTGCTATTGAATCCGACGAAAGAGCGTGTTATCTAATTATGGGGAAACTAATTGACATGATTAATTGGTTATATCCATTAAAGCACAGACTTGATAGACGAATTAAAGAAACCCTTCCTGAACTAATTCCTTTCTTTGGAGATACAACAATAAAAGACTTAATGGGAATTGCTAATTCAAGAAAAGAAACAAGGCATTATAATGCCTCACCTCAATCACCTCATCCTGCATTAACAAATCAAGAAGCTGAATTATATTTTCAGCGTATAGATATTTTAGCTTTAGATATTGTTCGAATAAGACTTGGTTTACCTAAAATTGCTGTGGAAGATGAGAAATAATAAATAGGGAACTCTGAAAAATCGGAATTCCCTATTGTTAATATAGAATTATTTCAACGAAATCTTATTCGCCGTCTCTCGCTTCTTGGAGTTAACCAAATCAGCATAGATTTGAGTGGTGGTGACATTTTTATGCGTCAGCATCTTCGATACTGTGTAAATATCTGTACCTAAAGAGATTTGGATGACCGCATACGAGTGCCTAAAGC
>CEAF01017430.1_pt1 | contig 72079 bp, 72 predicted proteins | sample 557431 | NCBI WGS metagenome assembly CEAF01 (sample SAMEA3182068, study PRJEB8094) | gut metagenome | biome: human; feature: gut; material: Stool; isolation source: human stools | place: Canada | collected 2013-11-18 | reverse complement strand
CTGTTATGCCTTGGGAGGAGGATGAAGACCTATTAGAATGGCTAACACATTTCGGGAAAAAGGCTTTCTGATTCCGATTATGTGTAGTTATTTGAGCCAGAGTACTGCTTGTTTCATGCACTCTGGCTTTTTGCTACACATAATAAGCAACTATGCATTTCAGACGTTATGTGGTTCACCACATAATGTCTGTAATGATGAAGGCAAGCTCCTGAATCTGCCGCTGAACCGTGCCCTGCGGGACAGCACAGGATGTGTCTACGATATTGTAGCGGGGACATTTTTCCTCTGTGCGGCTCCTGCTGACAAAGACAACTTCGCAAGCCTGACGGAAGAACAGGCGCAGACCTGCCTGAAACGCTTTGCCGTTCCGGAGCAGTTCATTCAGGTGGGTGACGCCGTGTTTGTCCTTCCGGCTCTGTAAAGTGTACCATTAGGGCGTACCCTAACGGCACAGCAAAAAAGAGTCCCATTAGAGTTTCTTTCCGCATTCTGGCACGTGCCATTTGCGGAGAGAACTCTAATGGGACTTTACTCATTTCTGCGAAGCAATGATTGTCTCACAATATTTTTTCAGTGTGGGAATGTCATCCGTGATGATTTCCCAAGTGGTTTCGGGGTCAACGGTGCCATAACTGTGGGCTACGATATTTCGCATGGCCTTGATCTGCCGCCAAGGGACAGCGGGATGCTGCGCCCGAAACTCGTCTGTCAGCTTACCCACCAATTCTCCAATCTGCAAAATACAGAGGGCTGCGGCATTGCGATAGATGGGATCAGCTTGAAAAATTTCAGCATCATTTCCGAACCGTTCTACCGTTTGCTCGATTTGCTGACAGTAAGAAACGATATGCTCCAAGATGCTGATGTTGCGGTCAAGAGGCTTCATACAACAGTACCTCGTCATCACGAATGGAATCTAAAAAGCGTTGGTCCAAGCTGGTAGTAGGCACCAGATCCACAGACCGACCAAGGGAATCCTCCAAATCCAGGAGCAGTCCTGCTAACTGAAAGCCCTTGATGCGGCCCTTATCAATGCGCAGGTCTATGTCACTGGAATCAGTCATATCACCGCGTGCGTAGGAGCCAAAGAGATAGACGCGCTTTGCACCGTACTGCGCTGCCAGCTTGGATACGATCTCCCGAATTTCATCCAGCGTGTAGGTTTTCACGGAGGACACCCCCAATCGAAAAGATTTTCTAACTGTAGTATATCAAGGAAACCACCAATTTACAAGCGAAAGGAGTGACACATTTTGAAAATCGGCTATATCCGCGTCAGCACACAGGAGCAAAACACCATCCGGCAGGAGGTGCTGATGAAATCTCTCGGTGTGGATGAGATCTATATTGATCGGATGAGCGGCAAGAATGCCAACCGTCCGGAGCTGCAAAAGATGATGGAGTATGTCCGCAAGGGCGATACCGTCATTGTGGAATCCATCAGCCGCTTTGCCCGCAATACCCGCGATCTGCTGGAATTGGTAGAGAAGCTGACTGCAAAGGGCGTGGAGTTCGTCAGCCGAAAAGAGGCCATCGACACCACCACACCCACCGGGAAGTTTATGCTTACCGTATTCGGGGCGGTCGCGGAGCTGGAACGGGAATATATCTTGCAGCGCCAGCGGGAGGGTATCGCCATTGCCAAAGAGCAGGGAAAGTACAAGGGCCGTAAACCCATCGACGCGCCAGAGTTTGAGCAGGTCACAGCCAGATGGAAAAGCGGAGCCATCACAGCAGCCGAGGCCATGCGGACGCTGCACATGACGAAAACAACCTTCTATCGGAGAGCCAAGATGATTTGAAGAGGAAAAATACTCCGCACAGTCACAAAATGTGTTACAATGACCTTGCGAGGTGAGGGAATCATGCTGATGGACATCAAGGAACTGCACCGCTCAGAAAAGAGCGTGGTCACACTGGTGATCGACCCGGATACCGGCACTCGCTATGTACGGAAGCAGCTGCAAGGTTCCCATCCTGTCTATGCACAGCTTCAGGCCATTTCCCACCCCTATCTGCCGAATATCATTCAGCTGGAGCAGCAGGCGGACGGCGTTACGCTGTTAGAGGAATACATTGATGGTGCAAGTCTGGCGGAGATCACCCTGCCGGAAAAACAGGTCATTGCATTGATGGAAGAACTGTGCGAGGTGCTGGTATTCCTGCATGGACACGGGATTCTTCACAGGGACATCAAACCCTCCAATCTGCTGCTGGCCCCGGATGGGCATATCCGGCTGATCGACTTTGACGCAGCCCGTGAGGAAAAGCCCAGTGCAGACAGCGATACCCGTCTGTTGGGGACGAAAGGCTATGCCCCGCCGGAGCAATATGGCTTTGCCCAGACCGATGCGCGGGCGGATATTTACGCCGTGGGCGTTACCATGAAGCAGCTTTTGGGCAAGCGGGCAGAGAAGCGCCCCTACCGGCATATTCTGCGTAAGTGTACGGAGTTTGCCCCAAAACGCCGTTACGCCACGGCAAAGGCTCTCCTGCGAGCATTGAAAACCAGAACCTTGCAGCTGTGGCTGCCGTGGCTGATTGCTGTTGCTGTACTGCTGGGCGCAGGTGGCTTTGCATGGTGGTATCACAGCCATCAGGCGGAGATTACAGAGGGCCGCTACCCCGATGAGCCGCTGCTGTTCTATGCCGCTATCGGGGACTATCTGATTGCCAATATCGGAGATTTGCGGCGCAGCGGTCAAACCCAAACCATGACACTTGATTTGGATGGGGACGGTCAAAAGGAAACCATCGAACTCTACGGACTGGGGGATGACATTCACGGAGATCTGACGGTTGGCACCGAGGACGGAAACTGGATGGATCTGGTTGGCTGGGCAATTTCAGATACCTCTGCATGGGAGCGCCTCAGCTGTGAACCGTATTCCGTGACGAATCTGCCGGATGCATACTATGTGCAGATCACCTGTCTGGACTTGAATCCAACGGAAAAGGATGGTATGGAAATCGTGGTTTCCGTTGGTGATATGGAAACAGAAACGGTCTGCGGCGTGTACCACTATACCGGAGCAGCTGATGAGGATGGGGACGGTTCAGACCCGGCAGACTATATGGGCCGGATGTGGGGCGGCGCAAATTTCAAGGTGGATGCCAATTTCAATATGGCAAGCGAACTCCTGTATAATCCGTATCAGGCGCAGAACGGCTATCAATACCTCAGCAATGGTGTTCAGCCGGACTGGGAGGGCGAAGTGGATTATGCAAAATACCGCTATGCGGTAAGCGGTCAAATGACACTGCGAGAGCGATACGAAGCGTTGAACGAATAAAAAGAGGGTGCTGACCTATGTGCGGTCAGCACCCTTTCCTATTCCAGCACTTCAATATTGTGGTCATACAGCAACTCGTTGGCTTCGATAATGCTCTGATGATGCCCGATGGCGTACAGCAGAAGCGCATCCCGCGGATCTCTGGGGTACAGTTCCCGGTAGCCAGCCTGCTTCAAAAGCACCTGTACTTCCTTGTCGTCCAGTTCCAGACCGAAGGCCAGCGCAATCACTTTGTCCCGCGAGGGGTATTTCCTGCCGGGAAAAATCTGATACACATAGGCTTTATTCAGGTTGGAACGGCGTACCACATCGGCTTTGGAGCAGTTCTTCTGTTTCAGCCAGCCCTCCAGATATTCCGGCAGGCTGTCAAGCTGCATTTCACTGCGGTTTTCGGCCAGATAGTCCAGAATGTTGTCCGAACGGCTGATCTCATGCGCCAGTTCATCTGTCGTTTTCATGGAATCCCCACCTCCGACCCTCATATTACGCCCATTATAACACGAAAAGGTTAGCTGTCAGCTAACCTTTTCTCTCGTTTTTCGCGGTATGATTTCAGTCAGAAGATGGCACTTTCATCAAAAACAGTTTCAATACATCTTCGGCAAGCTTCAATTCCCGGTCTGTGCAGCGGGAAAGCAGCGCCTGGACACCGGAGGTATCTCCCGGCTCATAGCTAGAACCGTTGATGATATAGTCCATAGAAAGATGCATGGACTGAGACAGCTTCATGAGCGTATCAATGGACATCTGGGACGTACCCACCTCCAACTGCCCATAGTAGCCTGTGCCGATGTCGGCCAATTCGGACATCTTTTCACGGGTCAGACCCAGTTCCTGCCGCCGCTGCCGCAGGCGCTGGCCAATTTCAATCAGCTGCTGCTTTTCCATGATCCTACACCTCCCCTTTTTCGTTATTGCTTATTGTAATATGAGGAGCAGTGTAGTAAAATGTGTTATAAGATATCTAAAATCATTATTTATAGGAGGTAGCCATGTTTTGTCAGTCTTGCGGTGAGATTCTTCCTGATGGTGCACATTTCTGTCCTAAATGCGGACAAAGTTGCGCTGCACAAGTCGAAATACCCGATAATATCAATTTTTCATTTGATGATGAATTAACTCCCGTTGATAAAGAAACAGAAGTAGTATGCAGAAAAACAACTACAGATAAAGAGACTTCCACTCCCGAAAAGAAAAAGCCGGCAGCAACTCATACCGATGCTCCTGCTATCGGCTCCATAGAGTGGCGTTATTGGAATGAGAATGGCAGTCACAATGGGCTTGCCGAGTATTATGACGGCACACTCTTTACCATTCCGTTTGTTCCAAATGGTGACGACATTGATATGCCGCTCATGTCAAATAATGACGTAATTATTCCCGGGCCAGTCGGACAATTTTCCATTGGAAAGAATACTCGGCGCATTTTTTATTTGAACGAAGACTATCAACTAATCGCGTGCGACCTTAACGGTAAGAATAAGGTCTTGATTGCTGGCGGGAACAATGAGCATGTCATTGATTTTGTATTGAATGAGGATCAACTTTTTCTCATTCTTCAGGCCAAGGACGATGAAAAATCCATTTTTCAAATCAGTCAATCCCTGGATACCAGCACCATCTTGAAAAAGGGATACAGTCTTCGCGGTCTGGCAGCAGATCAGAATTACCTATATTACATTGATGGAACTGCCCTGACCCAGCGCGATTTGAAAAGTGGGACAGAAAAAGTAATCTTAGATCGTACAGGTCTTAATACGTTTCAGATGTACAATGGCTATCTGGTTCTTACCGTTTCCGATAATATCTTTTCGCAACATGATGCGGATAATTATATTCTACTTATTGATCCATCCCGAATGCTCCAGCGAAAAGTCGCACAGGTTGCGGCTAAAAATGTGAACTGCTATTGGGATCATGTTTTCTATACGGATGTAAAAAATGAGTATATCTGGACGATCTCACTTAATGGCGGAGAACCGCATTTGCTAAGAAGTAAAGCCTCCAGCAATCTAAGTATTGCCTGTGGACAACTATTCTTTGTTGATTGTGCAAGTGTGAGGATTGTATCTATTAATCTGCAAACTGGTGAAGAAACCAATTTTCTCACCGGAAAAACAGCGAAATCTTCCTCTGACGGTTATATACTGCCGCCGCCAAAAGACTTGAGCGGGCGCAAGAAGCCGGGATATATCGTTTCCTCTAAAAAGAAAGCCCCGGAAGAATCAAAACCATCGGAAGATATAAAGACTGCTGCTGTCAACCGTGAACAGGAAAAAACTGCTTCGCCCTCGAATGCGGATTCAGCAAATGCGGAGAACAGTGAAGGGATTACCGAAGAAATCAAGGAAATTAAGAAAAAAGAGTATTCCACTGAAATGGATCAGCTCTGGAGAAGCAAACCATTCAAAGATGTGTTCCTTTATAACTTTGTAAAGGTATTACTTGAGTTTTTATTCCCGCTGTTCATAGGAATCGTTATGTGGGCAGGCGGCTCGATACAAATTTTCTTTGAACGACACATCGATAGCTCTCTTCTTCTGATAATCACGGGCCTCATTTTAATAATTGTCGGGATAGCAGCAATCATCTTAATCGCGGTAGGTATGATCTATATCTGTATATCCTTGAACGAAAAAATCAGCGGCGCAGAGGGCGAGGCCATCAAGAAAAAATATACTCCTTTTGGCATTAATGACTCATACACACCAATCGGAATTCGTGGAGGCCGAAATGCCGTTGCTGTGATTGTCTGCTGGGGCTCAGCATTTATATTGCTTATTCTTTTGGCTGATATATTCACACTATAAGCCGTACTGAACGAGGGAGGCGATTTGTGATGCAATTATATGGATTTCAAATCAATGAGCAAAGCGTTTCCATGCAGCGGAAAGCTTATTACTGCAAGCTGATTGCGGATACTGACCAGTTGGCGCGTCAGATTAAATACTATCCATTGTACGAGGAACACAGGACCATCAAAGGTGTTTTTGAAAATCTTCTTAAAGACCGGGAAGTGTTGTATGCTCCGCTGTTTCGGTATGTATCAGACGAACTGCAAGCACATGGGATTTACAACTATGACTCGCAGCGAATTATAGATGCCTGTGATGCTGTCAGTGGGAAATATATTTCAGTTTACATGGACATCCAGGAACAGTGCTGTGAAATCGTTGGTGCCTTGGAAGAGGAAATGCAGCTGCGGCAGCTGCGCAAAGATACAAGGGGACGCATTGGTGCGATTGGTTCCGGCGTAGGCGGCTTGGCAGTTGGAATGCTGAAAGCTGGAACACTCAACATTGCATCAGGTGTTATCCATTCCGCAGGGAATGCCGTTGGAAATCTGTTCTCCAAATTGTATTGCGATAATCAGTTGGACGAGCTCTATCATACCCATGCTACCCGCCAATCGCTGCTTAATGGGATGCAGGCGGATTGCCGGGCTATTCCTACAGTGATCAGCCTGATCCTTCAAGCAGAAGCAGATACTACTTGGCAATACCCGTTTCAAACCTCCCGACTTACTGATATCACAGCAATTTGTAATCAAATTTCTACGAAAGCAATTCCGCGCAGCAAATGGGAGCAATTATTGACTGGCTGCATCATCAACTATGCACCTTTTCTGCCAGAGTTGTATGAGTTTGCTGAGAAGACGCTGGGAGGGGATGACGGCAATCTTTTGAAGGTCGCTCATTTCTTCTCTGTGATTCGGTATTTTCAGCCTATAGAAGAAAAGGAACGGCGTGATGCAAGCTTCCGAGAATATCAGAAAAATGCCGAAGAGAAGCCAAAGGCATTCTTCGGAAGCCGACTGCACGAAGCGGAAGCTTTCCTCTCCACGAGCCAAATCTATGATGATGTCTATTGTATTGTAGAAGATGTTCTCTCTCCCGATTTTAATGACATGATTCGCCATCTGCTGGACTTCCGTACATATATCAATGATAAAGGCGAAGAAGATGGGCCGTTATTTGATCGCAGGACAAGACGCCGCATGATATTCTTTGAGTTTGATAGCCCGTCAAAGCTTGGCAAGCAAACCTTTATTCGGCAATTTTGTGATACCTGTCACGCAAAGCTCATGCCAGGTGAAGAAGCGTTTGCGTTCATTGACATAACCAGCACATGGACTCGCAGAGAGGGCATTTTAATCACGAACCGTGGCTTTTACCTTTCGGAATCATGTAATGCTGTCAGGCCGGGTTCTCCGCTGCTATATGAAAGGATCAGCCGAATAGTATGCGACCCTGTTATGAAAATAGAATATGACGGTGCGATCGTTAAGCCAAAACTCCCCAGTAATGAAAAAATTAGAAATTTCCTGATTTTTAGCTGTATGTATTTCAAATTTGGACAATTTGAGGAGTGAAATCAAATGAGTAGTACAGATGGACGCCCGTTGGTGTCAACGCAGGATTTAGGACCTGAATCCAACAAGAGCGGTACAGGTTGTTTGGGTTGTCTAAGTCAGATTGTCGGCCTAATTTTTATCATTTATATTATCTCTGTGGGACTCCGTTCTTGCGGAAAAAGTGATACTGATAAGCCAAAAGATTCCGGTGGTCAATCTCCTGTACAAACTGAGACAGTAATGCAGCAACCAGATAGTACAGATGCGGTCAATGATAGCTCCAGTTTTGCCGATGCAGAAACGCTTTCTGATAAAGCGGCCAGTGTTGAAAAACGATATTTTCACAAATTCTACACAGACATGGACACCGTTGAAATCCACCACTTTAAGGAACGTAATGAACTTCTTGAAAACTCGGTTGAATTGTTAGAAAAAGCTGCACAGGGAGATTTTGAATTTCTCGACTATCAGGTGAAGATATTGTCCACCAGTTATTACTACATTACATCAGATACTACATACTATGTGGGGAAAACAAAGGATAATCGTCCGGACGGGTTCGGCATGATATTCGGGATGTCAACCGGCAGTGGAACCTACGCATTGGCCGATGGATTTATGATTCATTACATCGGAGACTTCAAAAATGGTGCGTATGACGGATTTGGCGCCTTGTTCTCAGCGGACGAGTATGACTTGAGCGGCATGATTAACAACATCGTACAGTCCGGTGAAATAACATCCGATGAAGTGTTGGAGAATGCGGTTGAGTATCTCTTTAACTATGTGTCTTACGAAGGACATTTCAAGGATGGAAAAATGAACGGAAAAGGAAATGAGTTTTCTTTTCCAAATGTAGAAGTTGGGCTTCCGTTTGACTTCAACAATGATCCGATTGACGGCTACCGTTATTACAATATCTATCCTGACGTCATTATGGGAGAATACAAGAACAACGCACTTACCGGAATGGTCAAAGAGTATTGGCATAATCACCTCTGGTACAGCGGTGAAATGGACGATGGCCAGGAAAGTGGAAAGGGTGCTTGGTATTACAATAATGGACAGGTTATGTATGAGGGAGAGTTCAAAAAAGGAAAGCAGAGCGGAAAAGGCTCTTACTATGATGAAAATGGCAATCTGATTTACTCTGGTGAATGGGAAAATGGAGACTACGCACATTGATGCTGCTCATACTTTAGGCTAAACAAATTAGGGAACGCTATCAAACTCAGGATAGTGTTCCCTAATTTGTTGACAGCGCTCTGGAGATGTTTCCTTTTGAATCTCCAGGGCATTTCTTATGTTGTCCTTACATAATCGCAGCATCTGCGGCAAGATCCTCGGTGAGATCCGCGATGGTATCGCCGGTGACCTGCATGGTGGCGGCGGACCAGGGATAGCCGGAGGCGAACTGTGGGAACACGCCGGTAGTGTGATCCACAAAATAGGCGTCGAAACCGGCGGTCTTGATCTGCTCCTCGGTCAGGTTTCGAGTCAGCTGGTGAACCAGCGTGCCGATCATCTCCAAATGCCCCAGTTCCTCTGTACCGATGTCGGTCAGCAGGCCCTTCAGCTCCGGATAGGGCATGGAGTAGCGCTGGGAAAGGTAGCGCAGGGACGCGCCCAGCTCCCCATCGGGACCGCCGTACTGGCTGATGATCACCGCCGCCAGCTTGGGGTTGGGTGTGGCGACCTTCACCGGATATTGCAGCTTTTTCTCATAAACAAACATCAGCCGTTTCCTCCTAACTCCCAGGGCCATGGGTCATTGAGCCAGGTGTAGCCGTCCTCCAGGACCAACTCCGCGCTGTCCAGTGGGCCGTATTTGGCGGTATACTTTTCCCGGCCCTCCTTGGCCAGCTTGATATAGGAGGCGTACAGTCCCAGAGCCTCCTGGTCCTGCGGGTGTGTATCCAGATAGAGATTCAGCTCCGTGACGGCGAAGTCAAGGGCCATCAGCTCCACCAGTGCGGTGTTTGGCAGCTTGGTCCGGGCCTGAATAGCTGCCTTAAACGGCAGATCCAGCCCCGGAAACAGGGTGCCGGTCTGCAAAGCCTCCGTCCGGCTGTACCGGGTGGGATTATTGCTCTGCATGGGAATATATGGGAAAGCCAGCGCCGCGCAGCCGGGCAGGGTGCCCTGACCGACCTCGCAGACCGCGGGCTTCACTTCGGGTTTTTCCATAGCTTCGTGATCCCCTCCTTATTGAAAGCGCCCTTGGGCGCGTACCCTATCCTATGCGGAAGAGGCAAGTAGGGAACTTGCTTTCCCAACAAAAAGCCGCTATAATGACATATTGGATAAGCTGCGGCGCATAGGCTGGGCCGAGGTGATGGGCATGATCCTGCTGATTCGGAAACGAACGCTGCTGTATACATGGCTGGCGGTCTGCATGATCGGACTTTCCGCCATTTTTCTGGCAGGCTCCCGACGGGCCTTCACGCCCACTGGGGCGATGGGGCAGGGGAGCCGCGTTCAAACCGTGGTCATCGACCCGGGCCACGGCGGGCAGGACGGCGGCGCCGTCGCCGGAGACGGTACGGAGGAAAGCCGGATCAATCTGGCGATTTCCCTGCAGCTGGAACAGCTCTTGCGCTTTGCCGGTGTTCGGACGGAACTGACCCGGCAGGAGGACGTCATGGTCTGCGATCCCGGACTGGAAACCATGCGGCAGCGGAAGGTATCGGACCTCCACAACCGGGCGTCATTTGTCAACGACGTTCCTAATGCGGTGCTGTTGAGCATCCACCAGAACAGCCTGCCGTCCTCGCCGGTGACCCACGGGGCGCAGACCTTCTGGAACCGGCAGGAGGGGGCGGAAGCGCTGGCCCGGACTCTGCAAGCCGGGTTGAACCCGGCGGTCAACACCCACCGGGCCAAGGAGCCGAAGCCGATCCCGGACAGCATCTATTTGATGAACCATGTGGACGCTCCCGCAGTGCTGGTGGAGTGCGGCTTTCTGTCCAACAGGGAGGAGGCCGCGCGGCTCCAGCAGGAGGACTATCAGAAAACGCTGGCGACGGTCATCGCGGCGGGGTATTTGCGATGGATGGCCGGAGAGGATAGGAAATGAAAGCAAAAACGCTGTTTTATTGTACGGAATGTGGAAATGAGACCGCAAAATGGGCGGGGAAGTGCCCCGCCTGCGGCGCGTGGAATACCATTGTGGAGCAGCCGGAGCGCCCCAAGGGAACAGGGAAGGGGGCCTCTGTCCGGGTGGGCATGACCCGCCGCCGGGCCTGCCCCGTGACGGATCTCACCGCTGATGAGGAGATCCGGTTTCCCACCGGCATGGGGGAGTTGGACCGGGTCTTGGGCGGCGGGGCCGTGAAGGGCTCGCTGGTGCTGGTGGGCGGTGCGCCCGGCATCGGCAAATCCACGCTGATGCTGCAAATTTGCAGCAAATTATGTGAATTTTCCAAGGTTTTGTATATTTCCGGTGAGGAATCTGAGCACCAGCTAAAGCTGCGGGCCAAGCGGCTCCATGTGGAAAGCCAGCAGCTTTTGGTGCTTTCGGAGACGAATCTGGGGGATGTGCTGGAGGCCGTGAACACGGAGCAGCCGGATGTGCTGATCGTGGACTCCATCCAGACCTTATATAACGACGCGCTGGACGCCGCCGCAGGCAGCGTCAGTCAGGTGAAGGACTGCACCCTGTCTCTGATGCAGGTAGCCAAGGGGCAGGGGATCACGGTCTTTGTCATCGGCCATGTCAACAAGGAAGGCTCCATTGCCGGTCCCAAGGTGCTGGAGCACATGGTGGACTGCGTGCTGTACTTTGAGGGCGACCAGCACACCAGCTATCGGATTTTGCGGGCGGCGAAGAACCGCTTCGGCGCTACCAACGAGATCGGTGTTTTTGAAATGCGGGACGAGGGGCTGGCGGAGGTGGAGAACCCGTCGGAAATGCTGCTCTCCGGCCGACCGGAGGACGCCCCCGGCACCTGTGTCACCTGTGTGATGGAGGGGGTCCGGCCCGTTCTGGCAGAGCTTCAGGCGCTGGTGGTCAGCTCTGCCGGCGGCAATCCACGGCGGACCAGCAACGGCTTTGATTACAACCGGGCGGCCATGCTGCTGGCGGTGCTGGAAAAGCGGGGCGGGCTGAAGGTCTCCGCCTGCGACGCCTATCTGAACATCGTGGGCGGTCTGTCACTGGACGAGCCTGCCGCAGACTTGGCAGCGGTGATCGCCTTGGCGTCCAGCTATTTGGACAGGCCGGTGCCCAGCGATCTGGTGGCCATCGGAGAGGTGGGCTTGACCGGGGAACTGCGCAGCGTCAATCAGTTGGGTCAGCGGGTGTCTGAAATTCAGCGCCTGGGATTCCGGAGGTGCGTGGTGCCGGCTCATCGGGCAGGTACCATAAAGGCGCCGACCGGTCTGACGGTGATCCCGGCCCGGAATATCGGTGAGGCGATCCGAGCCGCGCTGCGTCCTGCGGAATGAAGTGTACACAGGCGCCGCCCAAGGCCGGTTGTCCTGCGGCGGCAGCGCTGTCCAACGTGCAGAGCCCGTCGCTTTGATAAACGCATTTACTGGTGCATGGGATCATAGCATCAACTCATTTCTGTTTGATTTGCTTGTAGCATGACCCATCCGCCGGATTTTATGTTGAATGACTGAGGAGAGGAGAAGTTCGCGGGATACAGTAAATTGAACAAAATAAAAATTTTGTTCAATTTAGGGGAGACGTTTTCAGCCTCCCTCGACATTTGACCGCTTTTTAGCGCAAATATCCCGCCAGCCTGCTATGTCTGATTATCGTACCGAAGCACCGGAGATCCTGCGGGATTTCCTTTCTTATCACGAGACCATCAAGGCTCATTCCCAGCGCACCGTAGATGAATACTACCTGGATCTGCGAAATTTCTTCCGCTATATGAAACAGATCCGTGATCCCGATCTGGCTGACAAGTCTCTGGATGAAATCAGTATTATGGACGTGGATCTGGAATTTGTTGGCAGCATCAAGCTGTCGGATATCTACAGTTACATGACCTATCTCAGCCGGGATCGGGTCCGGTTTCAGAACAGCTCCCATTCGGACTACGGTCTGAACGCCGCGTCCCGTGCCAGAAAAATCGCCACGATCCGCTCCTTTTACAATTACCTGACCAACAAGGCCCATCTACTTCGTGAAAATCCTGTCAAAGATATCGACGCGCCCAAGCTGAAAAAGGAATTGCCACGCTATTTGACGCTGGAGCAAAGTAAGGATCTGCTCAGCGCCGTGGACGGTAAAAATCAGGAGCGCGATTACGCCATCCTGACCCTATTCCTCAACTGCGGACTCCGGATCTCCGAGCTGGTAGGATTGAATTTACAGGACATTCAGGACGAGACCATGCGCATTCTTGGTAAGGGCAACAAAGTTCGTATTCTTTACCTCAATGACGCCTGCCAAGCGGCGCTGAACCGCTATCTGGCGGTCCGGCGGCCCATCACCGGGCGGGACGCCAACGCACTGTTCCTGTCCGCTCAGAACGAGCGGATCAGCCGGTCCACCGTTCATGCCATGGTGAAAAAGCGGCTTTTAGAGGCCGGTTTGGACGCCACCCAGTATTCTTCTCATAAGCTGCGGCATACGGCGGCGACGCTGATGCTGCAAAACGGCGTGGATGTCCGGGCGGTCCAAGAGGTTTTGGGACATGACCACCTGAATACCACGGAGATCTACACCCATATTGATAATGAAGCCCTGCGTGTCGCCGCGAAGGCGAATCCCCTCTCCAAGGTGGATATCCCCAAGCGGAAATAAACAATATCGAAATATGAAAAGGAGAAGGACGGAAACGTCCTTCTCCCCTTTTTTTCTTCTTTTCTTCAATCACAAAAATGCGGAATCCTCTGCACTGCGGTTGCCGATCAGCAGCATATTCAGCTTCCCCCACCGCCGGATCTCCTGTTTGGAGAACAACAGCCGTTGGCGCAGGCTCTCGTCCAGTTCCTGCGGATTCAGCGTCACCAGACAGCGAAAGGCGCAGGGCATCAGGTCCGCGCTGGAAATGCCGCAGAGAAGCCCATCGGTATAGTCTCGCATCTCCAACGGATTGAAAATATACAGCAGGTCTTCCTCCAGCGGATTGAGCTGGTTGAAAAAGGTAAACCGGATCAGCATATCGCTGTAAACAACGTGCCCTGTATAATAGGATTCATTGCTGCATCCGTTGCCAGAAACCGAGCAGAGCGTAAAGCTCGCCACATAGGTGCCGGGCCGCTCCGCGTGCTCGTGAATGTCGATCACACCGTCCTTCAAACGGTGATAGCGGCCGTCATAAAAATAGAAATACAGCCGCTTAGCCTGAAAAAACGGGCTCCGCTGCAGCGTCCCCACCGTGGGCGGCGGGGACGGCAGAAGGGTCGGCTGATAGCTGGTCAGCTGCCCGAAGGAAACCTGCAGCGCCTGACTGATCTCATATAAAGTGGCGATATCAATGGAGATCTCTCCGTTTTCATATTTACAGACCGTGGCACGGCTCTTGTGGATGACATCCGCCAACTGCTGCAGCGTCATGCCGTTGGCTTTGCGGTATTTGCGGATCTGACCGCCGATATAGATATTGATCTCGTTCATACAACTTGTTTCCTTAAAATATCCATTTCCTTCTTCTTGATCGGACACACCGCTTATTGAGGTTGTTTTCCATCAGTATATATCATTTCAAGAAATTTTTCAAGAAAACATTTCCTGAAACGAAACTCCTGCTGTTTGCTTTTTTTCCGCAGCCTGATAGAATGTTCTCTTGTTGAAGACAAAAAGATAGAAATGAGTGTGCAAAATGAAAAACAAACACAGTGGTTTCAGCGGCTCTCTGGGCTTCGTTCTGGCGGCCGCAGGCAGTGCCGTAGGCGTCGGCAATATCTGGCGCTTCCCCTATCTCTGCGCCAAGGACGGCGGCGGCCTGTTCCTGTTGGTGTATCTGGTGCTGGTGCTGACCTTCGGCTTCACACTGCTGACCACGGACGTGGCCATCGGCCGCCGAACCAAGCAGAACGCACTGAACGCCTTCGGGACTCTGCATAAGAAGTGGCGTTTTCTGGGTTATCTGACCTTCCTGGTTCCCACCCTCATCATGACCTACTACTCCGTCATCGGCGGCTGGATCGCTAAGTATTTCGCGGTCTATCTGGTCTCTGACGGAACACAGGCAGCTCAGGATGGTTTCTTTACCTCCTTCATCACCTCTCAGGTCTCCCCGATCGTCTTTATGCTGCTGTTCCTTGCATTGACGGCGTGGGTGGTTTATCGCGGCGTGGAGAAGGGCATTGAGAAATATTCCCGGTATATCATGCCGGTCCTGCTGCTTCTCGTCATCGGGATCGCCGTGTTCTCTCTGACGCTGAGCCACACGGATGACAGCGGCGTGACCCGCACCGGTCTTCAGGGTCTTGCCTTCTATCTGAAGCCCGACTTCACCGGCATGACGCTCCGGAGCTTTTTGAACGTGGTGCTGGACGCCATGAGCCAGCTCTTCTTCTCCCTCAGCGTCAGCATGGGCATCATGATCACCTACGGCAGCTACGTCAAGGACGATGTGGACCTGAACAAGGCCAACAGCCAGATCGAGATCTTCGACACCGGCGTGGCTTTTCTGGCCGGCATCATGATCATTCCCTCCGTGTATGTGTTCTTAGGTGTGGACGGCATGGCCAGCGGTCCCAGCCTGACCTTCATCAGCCTGCCCCGGGTGTTCGCCTCCATGGGCGGCGTGGGGCGCATCGTCGGTATTGTGTTTTTCCTGGCCCTTGGCTTCGCGGCGCTGACCAGCTGCGTATCCGTCATGGAGACTCTGGTGGCCAACTGCATGGAGATCTTCCACAAGAGCCGCAAGGAGATGTGCGCCTTGGTGGGGATCTACTCTCTGGTGACCGCCGTGACCATCTGCCTTGGCTACAACGTGTTCTACTTTGAGCTGACCCTGCCCAACGGCAGCGTTGCTCAGCTTCTGGACGTGATGGACTATATCAGCAACAGCTTCCTGATGCCCTTCATCAGCCTCCTCACCAGCATCCTGATCGGCTGGGTCATCGGCCCCAAATGGGTCATCGACGAGGTGGAGAAAAACGGTGAGCATTTCGGCCGCGCCAAGCTGTACAGCGTGATGATGCGCTATGTGGTGCCTGTGGTCATGCTGATCCTGTTCCTGACCTCCACCGGCTTCTGGAACCTCCTGTTCCAACATTGAGAAACCTTCATCAAACTCCATCAAAAAGCGGGAGCCTTTCGGCTCCCGCTTTTTTGATAATTCGGTAACTTACCGCTTGTTGGACTTTCTCCAGATGTGCATCGTCTCGGCGGACTTGATCAGCTCGTCCCGGAAATCGGGGTGTGCAATGCCGATCAGGGCCTCGGAACGCTCCCAAGTGGACATGCCCTTCAGGTTCACCATGCCGTACTCAGTGACGATATAGTGTGCGCAGGACCGGGGATCGGTAACAATGGAGCCGTTGGTCAGGGTGGGAACGATCCGGCTCTTCACGGTACCGTCCTTGGCAGTCATGGTGGAGGACATGCAGATGAAGCTCTTGCCGCCCTTGGAGAGGTAGGCGCCCATCACGAAGTCCAGCTGGCCGCCGGTGCCGGAAATGTGCTTAATGCCGGCAGACTCGGCGTTGACCTGACCGAAGAGGTCCATATCCACGGCGTTGTTGATGGAGATAAAGTTATCCAACTTGGCGATGACCTGAACATCGTTGGTGTAATCCACAGGTGCAGCCATCACATCGGGGTTCTCCTTGATGTAGTCATACAGCTTCTGGGTGCCGGCAGCAAAGGCATAGACCTGACGGCCTCTGTCCACGTTCTTGTTGCGGCCGGTGATCTTGCCAGCCTTGGCAATGTCCACGAAAGCGTCCACGTACATCTCGGTGTGCACGCCCAGATCCTTCAGGTCGGACTCAGCGATCAGGGAGCCAACGGTATTGGGCATACCGCCGATGCCCAGCTGCAGGCAGGCGCCGTTGGGGATCTCCTTCACGATCATCTCGGCAACCTTGCGGTCCACATCGGTGGGAGGAGCGCCGGCGCCCATAGCGGCCACGGCGGGGTTCTCGCCTTCCACGACCATGTCAACATCGCGGATGTTGATCTCAGTGCCGGTCAGGCCGTAGACCCAAGGCATATTCTGGTTGACTTCCACGATGATCTTCTTGGCGTGCTCCAGCATATCGCCAATGTGGGAAGCAGAAACAGCAAAGCTGAAGTTGCCGTGGGCGTCCATGGGAGTCACCTGGATCATAGCCACATCCGTGGTGGCGTTGCCGTCCCGATAGAAACGGGGCAGCTCAGAATAGCGCATGGGGCCGAAATAGCCCATGCCCTTGCCGATGATCTTCCGATCCAGACCGCTGCAGTGCCAGGAGTTCCAGGTGAAGTGGTCCCCGGCGTCATCCGCCTTGCACACCTCGGGCATCCACATGGTCACGCCGCCGTGGATCTTCACGTCAAACAGCTCGTCCTTCCGGGCAGCCAGAGCCTTGTCCAGAGCGACAGGCTGATTGCAGCACCAACCGTAATCCACCCAGTCACCGGACTTGACAATCTTCACCGCTTCCTCAGCGGTCGTCAGCTTCTGCTGATACAGTTCCTGAACATTCATCGTCTTTTACCTCCATATTTATTCTGCATATCCGCAAAGTTTTCCTTGTATCGTTAAAATCTTATCATATTCGGCCCGGCAATGCAAGCAAAACGTGAAAAAAATCACAATAATTCAAATCACGCGCCAATTAGCACGTTCACTCATAACAAAATACGCCCGCTCTCTCCTGTTCTCGCCGCACCTCAACCCCTTGCAGCCACAGGCTTTGAAGCAGCTGAGAACGCAAGAACGATGCGGAACAGCAAAAAAAAGGAGCAGACCGGTCGGTCTGCTCCTTTTTTCAGTCGAAATTACTCCTCAACAGGAGCGTCCTCCTCGTCAGCGGCAGGAGCCAGCAGAGCGCGGATGGACAGGGAGATCTTCTGCTTCTCCTCGTCGATCGCAGTGATCTTAGCCTCAACGGTCTGGCCCTCGGAGAGAACGTCCTCTGGCTTCTCGATGCGGCGGTCAGCGATCTGAGAAATGTGGATCAGGCCGTCCACGCCGGGAACCACCTCAGCGAAAGCGCCGAAGGGCATCAGCTTAACGATACGAACCTCAGCGGTGTCGCCCACGCCGTACTTGTTCATGAACACCTGCCAGGGATCCACGCTGTGGTCCTTAGCACCCAAGGAGATCTTGTGCTTCTCGGGGTCGAAGGAGATGACGTACACATCCATGGTGTCGCCAACCTTGCAGATCTCGGCGGGGGTCTTGATGCGGCTCCAGGACAGCTCGGAGATGTGGACCATGCCGTCCACGCCGCCGATGTCCACGAACACGCCGTAGCTGGTCATGGACTTCACGGTGCCGGTGTAGTGCTTGCCCACCTCGATGGTGCTCCACACGGCCTCCTGAGCGGCCTTGCGGGCCTCGTCAGTGACGCTGCGGATGGAGCCCACCACGCGGCGGCGGGCACGATTGACCTCGGTAATGCGGAGCTGGACCTTCTGCCCCTTCATGGCAGACAGATCAGCGCCGCGGGGCTGGCCGCTCTGAGAAGCGGGAACGAACACGCGGATGCCCTTGACGGAAACCACGATGCCGCCCTTGTTCTCCTCGGTGACAGTGCCTTCCAGCACGGTCTTCTCCTCAACGGCAGTCTCGATGTTCTCCCAGATCTTCACAGCGTCCAGACGCTTCTTAGACAGCTCGGCATAGCCTTCCACATCGTTGACGCGGACAACATAGGTCTCGACCTCGTCGCCCACCTTCACGATATCCTCGGGCTTCGCGCTGGGATCGTCGCTCAGCTCGCTGAGCTTGATGTAAGCATACTGCTTAGCGCCAACATCCACCTGAACCTCGGTGGGGGTGATGGCGGTGACAATACCGGTTACCTTCTCTCCTGTATTTAAAGTTTTGAAAGACTGATTCAGCAGTTCCTCAAAGGACTCTTCCATGGTCTCGGTGCTCTTGATTTCTTCGCTCATCGTTGTTTTTACCTCCTTAATGATGCCCGCGGGTGTGGATGCGCCGGCCGTCAGCCCGGCAATACGGCAGCCCGCAAAGTCTGCGGCGGAAAGCTCGTCCGCCCCTTCAATGGAAAGGACATGAGAACAGTTCTGCCGGCAGATCTCTGCCAGATGCTTCGTATTGGCGCTCTTACGGTCGCCAACCACCACCATCACGTCTACCTGCGCAGCGATCTCCGCCGCTTCGTTCTGACGTTTACGCGTAGCATAACATATTGTATCAAAGATTTTTACGTTTGTACATTCTTTTTTTAGGATTTTGCAGGAACTTTCAAAAAGTTCACGAATACAGGTGGTCTGCGCCACGATGCTCATGGGCATTTCCGGCTGAAAATCGCCGTTTTTGACCCATTCCGCCACAGCCTCCGGCCCCTGGAACACCAGCGGATGAACGCACCAGCTGGCAAGTCCCATGACCTCCGGATGGTGCGGCTCTCCGATGATGACCACCTGCCGTCCCTCCTGCTCCGCCTGAGACACCAGCTCCTGAATGTGGACCACGTTGGGACAGGTGGCGTTCACGCAGCGGACGCCCCGGGCCGCCAATCCGTCCAGTACGCTTTTCAGTTCTCCGTGAGACCGGATCACCACCGTATCCCCTGCTCCCAGCGCTTCAGGGCGGTCCGTTTTCCGGATGCCCCGGGCCGCTAAGTCATTGACTACATGGGTGTTGTGAATGAGGTCTCCCAGCATCCAGCAGTCCTTGGTCTCCTCCGCTGTTTTCTGGGCCAGCTCCACGGCCCGCTTTACGCCGTAGCAAAAGCCGGCACTTTCCACTAAGATCACTTGCACAGCGGCGCACCTCCCACCTGCTGCCCGCCCAAGGCGTAAACCTCCCGCAGAAGCTCATCCGCGATCTTCTGCATCTCTTCAGCAGTCCCCCGGCGGCCGGTATATACCGGCGTATAGGGCTGGCCGATGATGATGCGTGTCCGGTGGAAGGTCCGCTTTTCTCCATCCACGAACACCGGCACCAGAATGGCGCCGGTACGGACGCCGATCACCGCCGCGCCGCTGTGAGCGTGGGCCGGCAGGCCGTCTGCCTTGCCGATGCCGTTCCGGATGGTGGTGCCCTCCGGGAAGATCAGCAGATTGTGGCCGCTCTGAATGGTCTGGATGGCGGTTTTCACCGCCTGAATATCCGCACCGCCCCGGTTCACGGGGAATGCGCCCCCCACCCGGATGACCCATGCCAGAATGGGATTCCGGAACAGTTCCTCCTTGCCCATGACGCGAAGCCGGTAATCCATGGGCAGTGCCGTTGCCAGCACCAACGGGTCCCAGTTGCTGGCATGATTCGCCACCAGCAACGCGCCGTGACGAGGCAGGTTTTCCAAGCCCTGAACCGTGACCGGATGCAGCAGACGGCAGATCCACTTGGCAACCGTGAAGATCAGAGGAAAAAACGGTCCAAAGGGCTGTGTTGTACGGGTCTCGTTCATCGGCTCGTCCTCTCGCGGATGATCCGGAGGATCGCTTCCTCACTCTGCCGGAAGTCCAGCTCCGTGGTATCCAGCAAAACGGCGTCCTCCGCCTGCTTCAAGGGTGCCGCCGCCCGGTGGGAATCGTTAAAGTCCCGCTGACGCATTTCCTCCAGCACCTTTTCATAGCTTTCCGGCGTCCCCCGCTGCTCCAGCTCCCGGAAGCGGCGCATGGCCCGCTCCTCCACGGAGGCCGTCAGGAAGATCTTTACCGTGGCGTCCGGCAGGACCACGGTCCCGATGTCCCGGCCATCCATTACCACATTGTTTTCACGAGCCAGCTTCCGCTGCATTTCCAGCAGGTGCGCCCGCACCGCCGGATGGGCGGAGACCGCGGAGGCGTACAGGGAGATCTCCGGCAGACGGATCTGATCGGTCACATCCGTACCGTTCAGCGTCATGTGCTGCAGGCCGTCCTCTCCGTAATGCAGGCCGATCTCCAATTCCGGCAGCAGCGCGGCAGCGGCCTCACCATCCTTGGGGTCCACGCCCTTGGAAAAGGCGGCATAGCCGATGGTGCGGTAAATGGCGCCGGTATCTACATATAAATAGCCCAGAGTTTTGGAAACGCTTTTCGCCAGCGTGCTCTTTCCGGCGCCGGAGGGGCCGTCAATGGCAATACTGATGGTTTTCAATGCTGTTCTCTCCTTCTTATTCCTTCTCATTCGCGGCAGACTGTCCCGCCAGACGGCCGGTGGCCCAGGCGATCTGTAAGTTAAAGCCGCCGGTATAGGCGTCCGTGTCCAGCAGTTCTCCCGCAAAATACAGATTTTTTACAAGCTTGGACTCCATGGTTTTGGGGTCTACCTCCCCCACCTTCACCCCGCCGGAGGTGACGATGGCATCCTCCACAGGACACGGCCCGGAGACCTCCACGGGAAAATGCTTCAAAACCCGCAGCAGGCTTTGCCGCTGCTCCCGGGTCAGATCATGGACCTTCTGTCGTCCGGGAATACCGGACAGTTCAACGACCACCGGGATCAGCTTTTGGGGCAGCAGATCGTCCAGTCCGTTCTGGAAATCGTGGTTGGCGTATTTGGAAAAATCCGTCAGCAGCCGCTTGTCCAACTGCTGCTCATCCAGCGCAGGCTTCAGATCGATCTCCAGCCAGTAACGCTTTTTGGTAAAATGCCGCATATGGGCAGAGGCCGACAGCACCAGCGGACCGCTGACGCCGAAGTGCGTAAACAGCAGCTCACCGAAATCCGTATAGATCTTCTTATCGTTTTCAAAGACCGTCAGGCTCACGTTCCGCAGGCTCAAGCCCTGCAAGCGGACACAGGGCATCCCCGCCGCGATGATCCCCTGCAAGGGCACCAGAGACCCTTGCAGCGGCGTGACGGTGTGCCCCGCCTCAGCCGCCATCCGGTGACCGTCTCCGGTGGAGCCGGTGGCCGGATAGCTGACGCCGCCGGTGGCCAGCACCACCGCCTGAGCGGAATAGCGTCCCCGCTCCCCAACAACGCCGCAGACCGCGCCGTCCTCGATTTTCAGGGCCGACGCCCGGTCCCGGAGGACCTGCACCTTCAGATCCTTCAGCCGCCGTTCCAGCGCGGCGCTGATGTCGAACGCGCTGTCGCTGACAGGAAACACCCGGTTTCCCCGCTCGGTTTTCAGGGGGACGCCCAGCTTCTCAAAAAAGCCAATCGCATCTGCGCTATTGAAGTGGTTAAAAGCGCTGTAAAGGAATTTTCCATTACGCGGAATATTGGCCAGCAGCCCCTCAATATCAGTGTTGTTGGTCACGTTGCACCGGCCCTTTCCGGTAATATTCAGTTTTTTTCCCAACCGTTCGTTGGGTTCCAGCAGAGTGACCTGCGCCCCCTGCTCCGCTGCCGAAAGGGCAGCCATCATTCCGGCGGCGCCGCCGCCGATGACCACGATCTTTTTACTCATCGTCCGCACCGCCGAATACATCGTACTGATCCCACAGCCGTTCCAGCGTGGTAAAGGTCTTCGTCACATCCGTGCCCATCTTGGTGGCGATCCCCACCAGCAGGGCATTGATGAGCGACATGGGTGCCGTCATGGAATCGATAAAGGACAGCATCTCGCTGGGGGCCAGCAGCGCCGCACTGGACAGCTGGGCCACCGGAGACTGCTTCTGATCCGTGATGGCGATGATCTCCGCTCCACGGGACCGGGCAAAGCGGGCTGCGTTGATGGTGTCCTTGGAGTACCGTGGGAAGCTGAACGCGATCATCACGTCCCCTTCTCCGCTGCGGAACAGCTGTTCGAAAATCTCACCGGCGGCGCTGGCCTGCACCAGCGACACGTTTTCAAAGATCATCTGCATATAAAAATACAGGTAGCCCGCCAGATGAGTAGAGGACCGCGCGCCTAAAATATAGATATGCCGGGCGTGGACGATCTTCTCCACAGCCGTCTGAAAGGTGTCCCGGTCCTCGTCCATGGAGATCTGCCGTAGATTTTCAATATCCGCCTGCAATACGCTGCTGAGCACGTCCCGGTCATAGATATTCTCCGCCGCCTGGATCCGTTGTGTCGAGGTCAGACGGTTCCGGGCCATCTCCTGTAATGCCTTCTGCATGGCGGGATAGCCGTCAAAGCCCAGCTCCGCGGCAAAGCGGACCACCGTGGATTCGCTGACCTCCGTCAGCTTTCCCAGCTTGCTGGCCGTCATGAACGCCGCCTGGTCATAATGGTCCAGGATATAGCGTCCAATTCGTTTTTGCCCCTTTGAAAAGGTGGAAAGGTTGTCCTCGATCGTATGTAACACACTTTTTGCCATGATTTTCTTCCTCCGGCGGCACACAACGCCGCGTTTGATTCCGGGGCCTATTCTACCATACTTTCCGCCGGATTGAAACTGATTTCTTCCCTTTTTTCCCTGCGTTTTTCATAAAAAATAGCCGCAATGCGGCTACTTCGAGGAGGCTGAAAAACCTGACGCTTTCTTCGGAAAGCGGTCATTCCTCTTCCAGTCCGGCGATCTCCTCCGCCGTTAAGTACCTCCACTGTCCCAGCGGCAGCGTCCCAAGCTCCAGACAATGCTCCCGCACCCGCTGGAGCCGCAGGACCTCCAGCCCGCACTGGGCGCACATCCGCCGGATCTGGCGGTTCCGTCCCTCGTGGATGATCACGCTCAGCTCTGCCCGGTTTCCCTTCCGGCTCAGTTCACGCACCTCCGCGGGGCGGATGGGCAGCCCCACCACGTCCCGGATACGGCTCAGCCGTTCTGCCGCGTGTTCCACAGGCCCGGACACCGTCACCCGATACTCCTTGGATACCTCATGGCTGGGGTGCAGCAGCCGGTGGGTCAGGGCTCCGTCATTGGTCAGCAGAAGCAGCCCCTCCGAATCCCGATCCAGCCGGCCCACAGGATAGACCCTTGTGGAAACGCCGGTCAGCAGGTCCATCACCGTTTTCCGGCCCTGCTCGTCAGACACGGTGGTCACATAACCTCTGGGCTTATTCAGCATCAGGTACACTGCCTCCGGTTCCCGTCCCAGAGGAACGCCGTCCACCCGGATGTCATCCGTCTCCGGGTCGGCCTGCTGGCCCAACAGGGCGGTCTCTCCGTTGACGGTGACCCGCCCGGCGGTGATATACCCCTCTGCTGCCCGGCGGGAACAGACCCCGGCAGCAGACAGCAATTTTTGCAATCGTTCTTTCATTCTGATCCCTGATCCCGTCTTACGGCGGGTCATTCATCCTTTAATTCCAATTTCAGTCCGGCCAAAGCGGAGGACACCTTGGGCATCACTGTCCGTCCTGCCACCAGCGGCACCCGGCCGATCTCTGTTCCGTTCAGGCAGAACACCGCCGCACCCACGGTTTTTCCGGCGGAGACCGGCGCCCGCAGCGGCTCGTCCAAGCAGATCCGCGTGGTCAGCCGTTCCGTTTCCGCCGCTGGGTAGCAAAAGCCCGCTCCCGCGATCAGCGGCACTGTGGGGCTGACGCCGCCGCTGACGGGCACCTGCGTCAAAGCCTGTCCCCGGACGGCACAGGTCCGGGCAGGGTAGGCGGAAAAGCCGTATTCATACAGCGTTTGATGGTCCGCCCAGTCATTTCCGTCCTGCAAGGTCACGGCGATGAGCCGCTGGCCGTTTTTCTCCGCACAGCTCACCAGCGTCCGGCCCGCCGCCTTCGTATATCCCGTTTTCAGGCCCAGACAGCCATCTACATAATGCAGCAGCTTGTTGTGGTTCGTCATGGTCCGTCCCCCGATGGTGACAGACCGGGTGGAGGCGATCCGCATCAGGGTCTCGTTTTCCAGCGCGGCCCGGGCCAGCTTCGCCATGTCCCGTGCAGTGGAATAGTGTTGCTCGTCATCCAGACCGTTGGGGTTGGCGAAGGAGGAATGTTCCATCCCCAGCTCCCGGGCCTTTTCGTTCATCAGGGCTACAAAGCCCTTGGCGCTGCCGCCCACATGCTGGGCCACCGCCACCGCCGCATCGTTTCCGGAACACAGCAGCACCCCGTATAACAGCGTTTCCAGTGTCAGGGTCTCCCCCTCCGTAAGGTACATGGCGGAGCCTTCCGTATACGCCGCCTCCCGGCTGACCTTCACGCTGTCGTGGAGATCTCCCTCCTCGATGGCCACCAGTGCTGTCAGGATCTTGGTGGTGCTGGCGATGAGCATTTTCCGGTCCGCGTTCCGCTCATAGAGCACCCGGCCGCTGTCCGCGTCCATCAAAATTGCAGAGGCAGCAGAGGTCTCCACAGCCGAAATTCGACAAGGGAATATACTATACAGACACAGTGCCGCAAGGGTGCAGCAAAGAAACCGCCGGGTCAAAAGGCATCACGCTCCAAAGCTGAGATGCCTTTAGTATACCCAGATCAAACCGTTTCGTCCCCGTCTTTTTTATCGAAAAATTTTCCGATCTTGTCTACAATATCCGGTGCCATATCCACAATGCGGTCCACGGTGGACACCGGCGGCACCGCTACGGGCATCACGCGGGTGGTTCCGTCCTTGATAACCAGAAAGGCCACCGGGTCGATCTTCACACCGGCGCCGCCGCCACCGCCGAAATTGTTCTGGCCCGGCTTGCCGTAATCCCCGCCGCCGCTGCCGAAGCCGAAGCTGACTCTGGAAATGGGGATCAAGGTCACACCGTCCGGCGTGGTGATGGGCGCGCCTACAATATTGTTGGCGTCCACCATCTCCCGAACCTTCTCCATCGTGGAATTCATCACATCACGCAGCGGGCTTTTCTTTTCCATGTCCATTCGATTCATCCTTTCCGACTGGTGCTTGTTTTTTCTTCTTCATATAGGCCAGAAGCCACCGCAATCCGGGAATCGCCACAGTCATGCCGATCCGCAGCAGCGTACCGATCCGGGCGGAAAACCCGACGCTTCCCAGGATTTTTGTCTCCTCCGCGGTAAAATCAACATCCAGGTGGATATGCGGTCGGGGGATCACCAGCAGCTGTTCCAGCACCGGCATCCCGGTCCAGACGGCCCCGTGCAGCTCGCCGTATAACTGCGCGGCGTCCGCAGGTTCCGCCTGTCCCCCTAAAATAACGGACACATCCAGCGGATCGATCCGCACGCCCCGGCGGGTACGGCGCAGCGCCTTTTTCAGCGGCGGCCACAGGGCCTTCCATGCGTCCCGGATGTCGCTGAGCGTGGGCTTCGGGAATGCCTTCTTCGGCTTCTCCTTCCTTTGCGTCTGCTTTTTCTGCGCTTCTTCCGGCTTTTTTTCATTTTTCGGCGGTTTTTTCTTTTCCGGAAGCACCTGAAATTTCAAAAAACCAAACCGGGCGCTGACCGTCAGCTCCTCGCCGAACCGGATCAACACGCCCACCCGCGTCAGACACAGCAGCAGGACCATAAACAACAGGATGCCCAAGATCCACCATCCGATCACAGCCGCTGCCCCCTCTCCAAGCTTTTACACGTCCGCAGGTTCCCCGGCGTCGGTCTGTGCCGGCGCTTCCGTGTCCCCCATGGGATCTACCACCTCACCAGCTTCGTTCAGCCGCATCTGCCCATCCTCACCGATATCGTCCGGCAGCTCCGGCAGATCCTTCAGGCTGGACAGATGGAACGCCCTGAGGAACTGCTTGGTGGTGCGGTACTGCCGGGGCCGCCCCGGTACCTGTAACCGACCACATTCCTCGATCAGTCCCCGGTCCAGCAGCAGTCCCACGGTATAGGAGCTGTCCACGCCCCGGATCTGATCCACATAGGCCCGTGTGGTAGGCTGGTAGTAGGCAATAATGGTCAAAACCTCCAGCGCGGGCTGGCTGAGTTTGGCCGGCTTGCGGATCTCAAATGCCTTACGGATGGTCTCCGCGTAGTCCGGTGCGGAACAAAGTTGCCAGCTGTCGTCGATTTTCAAAAGCCGGATGCCCCGGCGCTCGTAAGCGTAGTAGTCCATCAGTTTTTGAAGCAGCTGTTCCACCGTAGGCCGGTCAATATCCAGTGCCACGCAGATCCGATCCACCTGCACCGGTTCCCCGGAGGCGAACAGGATCGCCTCCAACGCGGATTCAAGTTCCTTTCTATCCATGTCAGCCACGGTTCTCCTTAAAACGTCAGATTCTCAGGCACGTCATCGCGCTCCTGCCGGACGATACAGTCCGTCTCAGAGCCTGCCAGATGCAGCACACGCGCCTTACACAGCTCCAGCACCGCCAAAAAGGTGGCAACCACCTCGCTGCGGCTCCGGCTGCCCCGGAACAACAGCAAAAAGCGGGTGATGCCGCCCTCCTTCAGCTTTTGCAGAATGTCTCTCGCCTTGCTCTCCACGGGATACGGCTCATGCTGCACGATCTCCCGGAAGGCGGCCCGCGGCGGCGGCAGCTTCCGTTCGGCCCGGTTCTGGATCTCCGCCATGGCCAGCACCAGATCCGCCGGCTGATGGCTGTATTCAAACACCTTGCCCCGCTTCACCGGCTCCGGGTTCCGGGTCACAATGTTCCGGCCGAATTCTCCCATAGGCGCCAACCGCTGGGCCAGTGCCTTCACCCGGACGTAATTTTCGCTGCGCCGCCGTTCCTCCAAGGATTGAAGCAGCGCGTCCATCTCACTTTTGGCCTCGTCATCCTCAATGGACAGCAGCATCCGGGTCTTGAGATACACCAGATGGGACGCCATGATAACGAATTCGCTGGCAACCTCCAGATCCATCCGCTGCCGATCCTCCAGCCATGCGATATACTGGCCGCAGATCAACGAGATGGAAATATCCTGGATCTCCAGCTTATTCTTCCCCAAAAGGAACAGGATCAGATCCAGCGGACCCTCAAAATCCTGCATCTCCTCAGACCGGGAGTGGACTACCTTTTCCAGTTTGAATACAGGACTTTCCAAAATCAGGACACCTCAAGCAAAAAAGATATGAAACAGCGCCTCGTACACGCCGTAGATCGCGTTTCCAAGAAAATTTCCGCCAAGGCCCAGCCAACTCAGCGCCAGCAGAACCAGAATACCGTACCGCTCGTAGCGCATCAGCTGACCGTAGGCGCTGTTGGGCAAAAACATCGCCAGCACCTTGGACCCGTCCAGCGGCGGAATGGGGATCAGGTTGAAAAGCCCCATACCAACGGACATGGGGGCCACCGTAAACAGGCACCACTCAAAGAAAACATTCATGCCCGCGCTGTACGGCGCGTACAGGTAGATCACCTTGCCGATTCCCAGAAAAAGGACTGCCAAAAGCAGATTGGACACCGGCCCCGCCAGCGCCGTGACCGCCATGCCCTGCTTGGGCTTGCGGAAATAATTGGGATTCACCGGCACGGGCTTAGCCCAGCCGAAGCCCACCGTAAACATCAGCGCCAGACCCAGCCAGTCGATGTGGTGCAGCGGATTCAGGGACAGCCGGTGCATGGACTTCGCCGTGGGGTCTCCCAGCGCCAGCGCCGCCAGCCCGTGACAGGTCTCATGGACCGTCAGGCAGAGGAACACCGCCGCTACACGGAGCACCGCGTCAGTCAGCGAGGAAACATCCAGCGCCTGAAACAGATTTTGCAGATAATGCAGCATAAAACGCTCCAATGAAGTCAGATTCTCACCGTCTGGGCAGAATGCTCCAGATTCAAGTTATTATAGCAGTTTTTCCATAAAAATACAAGGGTCAAACCCCGGCGCCCCTGCGGATGCAAAAGAGCGGCGGCCCTTGCGGGCCGCCGCCGAGATTGTCAATAAAGTGGTAAATTCTCCGCGACGGAAAGGTAGGGCAGCCGTTAGCGGCTCTGCCGCTTTACGGATGCTGCATACCCCTTGCGGGTAAAGAGTGTGCGCGGGACTGCGCCCGCAGGCGCGTTTCGGAGCGCAACCGCCGAAGGCGGCTCTTGGCGCGTAGATAACCCAAGAGGGGGAAACGGGCGACGCGCCGCCAGTGACGGAGAAAGCGAGCCCGTTTCAAGGAAGGCTCCCGGTTTTCGGGCGCAACGCGCACGGAAACCGGTCAAACCGATACCGTATTCCCCCGCACCATTGTAATCAATTGTTTTAAGAGCTTTTATAAAGCTCTTAAAACTTGCTCAGCATATCAAAAAGATTTTGATATGCTGAGCGGCGGCCCTTGCGGGCCGCCGCTGTTCGATTCAGTTTTCTTCCGCGTCCGTCCGGTCCACCTGCCGCAGCAGCTCCTCCGCGGATACGCCGAACAGCTTCGCCAGCGCCAGCAGATTGGAGGTGCTGGGGTCCGCCGTTCCGGTCTCCCACTTGCTCACCGCCTGACGGCTGACACCCAAGGACTCCGCCACGAACTCCTGAGTCATCTTGCACCGGACCCGGTGCTCCTTCAAGACCTCCCCCAGCGAGCGGCGGGTCTCCGCCTTCTCCTTTCGGACCTCCCCGGAGCGGTTGTACTTCCGCAGGGCCTTGACGCCCTGCACGGCGGCGTAGATCACAAACGCGAAGATCGCCAGCCGCACCAGTGTGACCACCAGCAGTAAAATAAGTGATATTGACATATTGATATCCTCCTTTGCTCTCCGGTACCGCTTTCAGCACCATGGATCTGATGCCGTCATGCTACCAGACAAAGGCGGTTGCGGCCACCAAATATGGCGCAACTTTCCGTTGCGCGGCCTGTTTTCGCGCCTGAACAGGCTCAGTCCTGGGTCAGAACGCCGGTGAGGTCCAAGGGCTTGCCGTCGGCCCACAGGCGCTCCAGATCATAGAAGCTCCGGGCCTCGGCGCTGAACACATGGACGCAGATGCAGCCGTAATCCAACAGCACCCAGGTACCGTCCCGGTAGCCCTCCCGACGCAGGGGCTTCTCCCCCGCCTGCTCCTCCAGCAGCTTCTCCACAGAGCCGCACAGGGCGTTGATCTGGGTGTTGGAGCTGCCGGTGGCAATGACGAAATAATCCGCCAGGGTCGTAATGTCGGTGATCTCAATGGCGGAGATCTCCTTGCCCTTCTTCTCATCCAGGGCCTTGGCGGCCAGAATGGCCAGTTCCTTCGGTGTCATCATACTTTTAAAATCCTTTCTGAATGTCTTAGCCGCCCATCGGCAGCGGTTCTCCGGTCACAGGGTCCAATCCCTGATTCGCATCGGGCGTTGCAGGTTCCTCCGGCGGCACCACGATGATGCCGGGATCTTCCGGCTGGTCCGGTGTCTCCGGACTGCCGGTGCCCGTCTCTCCCCCGGTGGAGCCGGAGGGGTCTGTGGTCTCCGTCCCCGTCCCCGGCGTTTCCGGTGTGGCCGGGGTCTCCGGCGTGGGTTCAGACGGGGTCTCCGTTCCCGGCTTTGTCTCCTCCGGCGGTGACACGATCTCCCCGGTGTCCGGGTCGATCAGGTTGCCGTTTTCGTCGGTGATATAGTCCTTTTCCGGCTCATCCTTCTTGCCGCTGCCCATCAGAGTCGGCGGCACGGCGGCCTTGCTGTCCTCCACATGGCCGGTGGTGGAGCTGACGGAGCCGTCCTTATTGACGGACATGATGTCCAGATCCGACAGGGTGAATATCTCCTTGAAGGGGCTGAGCTGGTTATTCACAATGTCCAGCAGCTTGCCGGGAATAGGCACCACATATTCCAGATAGAAGTCCTTGCCAAGCTGCTTGCTGTATACCCGGCTGTATGCCGCAGCGCCCTTGTACGGCATAGTCATGAAGTTCACATCGTCCATGCTCAGGCCGCCGGAGAAGGCCCGCTTGCCGAACCAGAGGATATTCTGGAAGCTCAAGTCCGTCTCCACGGATTCCTCGAATACCTTGGCGATCTTGCCGATATTCAGCACGTTTTTCGGCTGCATCATCTCCTTGATGACCGCCTTCAGGAAGTTCTGCTGCAATTCCATACGGCCCGCATCACCGACGCCGCCCTTGTTATAGCCGTAGGGACTGTCATGGTCATTCTTCCGCCAGCGGATGACCTGCATGGCGTCGTCGCCGCTCAAGTGCCGCAGGCCCGGTGCCTGCTCGATGACCAGATCCTGCGCCGGGTCGTGGTAGTCCATGGGATAGGGCACGTCGAAATCCACGCCGCCGATGGCGTCCACGATCTTGCCCACGGCCTCCCACTCCAAGATCACCTGATAATCCGGCTCAAAGCCAACCAGCTGGGAGATTTCTTTATAAAGAGCCTTGATGCCCTTCTCCCCGCCGCCGTTCATGTTGTAAACGGAGTTGATCTTCTTCACGTCCCAGTTGACATTTACCATGGTGTCCCGGGGAATGGACATGACGTTGGCCTTCTGGTTGGTCACATCGTAGCTCGCCAGCAGCATGGTGTCTGTGTTGCCGCCGCCCCCGGTGTCCCGGCCCAAGATCAGCACGGTGTAGTAATCCTTGCTCTTCCGTTCGCCGCTGACGCGGGGCTGTACGCCGTCGCCGTAGTCGATGCCGTCCCCCGCCTGGGTGCCGTCTGCGTTGGAGCCGTTTCCCTTTCCGGGCAGTTCCGGCTTGACGAACAAGCCGTCCAGTGCCACCACGGCTACCAGCACCACCGCCAATACGATGGCCACCGCCAGCAGCCACTTCTGTCCCTTTGTCAGTCGGCTGGGCTTCTTTGTTTTCTTCTGTTTGGATTCCTTCTGTTCTAAACGCTTTCCAACATTTTCTGCCATAGGTTTATCTCTTTCCTTTCAGCCAGTCGCGCGCCTCCATTGTAGCGTGGTGGACGGGATTTCCCATTTCCGTCATCTCGTCGATGGTCATTTCCAGTCCCATCAACATTCCTCGATCCAGATCCTCATACACACATGCCCGTAAATCGTTTACACCGGGGAAATCCCGGGAGGGCTCAATATAATCCGCCAGATAGATGATCTTTTCCAGCAGCGTCATGTCCGCGTGGCCGGTGGTGTGCCACCAGATCGCCCGGTAGATCTCATCGTCCACACCGAACACCTCCCGGGCGATGGCCGCGCCGGTCTTAGCGTGAAGCAGCTTCAGCGCCTTCTGCTCCAGCTCGTCCAGCTCGATGCCGTACTGACGGCACAGGGCCAGTTGCTCCGGCATATCCAGCTTTTTCGTGCAGTCATGGAGCAGCGCCGCTACACGGGCCTTCTCCACATCCGCGCCGTAGCGGGTCGCTAACCGGATGGCCTCCTGCTCCGTCCCCAGCACATGGGGGATGCGCTTGTACTTCAGATAGCTGAGGGCTACCGGACGCAGCTGAGAAAGCATCAAGCTTTTCAGGTTTACATCCGTTCCGTACAAATGGTTTCGCAGGATATAACCGTACACCGCCGGCGGCAGCAGGTTCTCCCCCGTCCCGGATGCCAGCCGCTCCCGCAGCTCCGTGGAGGAAATGTCGATGACGCCAGGGACCGTCAGTGTAAAGATCCGGGCGTCCGGGTAGAGACGGTACAGCTTGTCCCGCTGGGCGGAAAACTGCGGTTCCATGTCCGCCTTTGTCCGGCCGAAGGCGGCGATCCCCGCAAGGGACGCGATCTTCTCCGGCTCATGCCACGTTTCAAAGCTGAGGAACATATCCGTCCCCATCAGCAGCCACAATTCATCCTCCGGGAATTGCGCTTTCAGCTCCGCCAGCGTGTCGGAGGTGAAGCTCTTTCCCGCCCGGCGCACCTCCATATCCAGCGTTTCCACCTTGCTCCCAAGGCCCAGCTGCTCCCCCGCCATGCGGGTCATTTCCAGCCGCTGCTCCGCCGTGGCGCTGCCTGCGGGCAGGTCCTTGTGGGGCGGGATGCTGGCGGGGATCAGCAGCAGCTTGTCCAGCTTCAGCGTGGCGATCACGGCCGCCGCCGCCGTCAGATGCCCCAGATGGGGCGGATTGAAGGTTCCTCCGTAAATACCGATTTTCAAGAAAATTCCATCTCCTGTTTCAACGCGATCCCGCTTACGCCTACCGCTTTTTTGACGGCTTCACCAGCTGGATACGCTTCTCTCTGGGCTTGCTGTGGCTCTCCCGGTACAGCACGAACTTGGTACCGATCACCTGCACCACCTCGCTGCGGGTGGCCTTTGCCAGCTCCTGCGCCGCGAGACGGGCGTCATACTCGATATTGTTCTCCAAAACCCGGCCCTTGATGAGCTCCCGGGCCTCCAGCGCGTCGTCTGTCTGCTTGACGAGGTTCTCCCCGATGCCATCCTTGCCGATGTGGATGATGGTGTCGATGGTGTTGGCCAGCCCTCGCAGCTGGGCTCTCTGTTTGCTTGTCAGTTCCATAAAATTCCTTTCGATCGTTCGTTTCTGATAGTTCAGTCCATCCTTCCAGAAGCCGCCGGCTTCCCGGCTTTTTCTATTAGACGGTTATTTCTTCAAATAAGTTTCCAATTTCGCGGTAAATTCCCGGAGGGCTTTGCCCCGGTGGGAGATCTCCGCCTTTTCCTCTTGGGTCAGCTGTGCAAAGGTCTTTGCCTTGTCAGGCACGAAGAATACGGGGTCATAGCCGAAACCGCCCTCCCCCATGGGGGCAAAAGCGATGGTGCCGGGGGCCTGCCCCTCGGCGGTGATGGTGTCCCCATTGGGGAAGGCGCAGGCAATGGCGCAGGTAAAATGAGCCGCCCGGGTGGTCTGGCCCCGGAGATTTTGCAGCAGCAGGGTATACCGGCCCCTGTCGTCCAGTCCCTCGCCGCCGTACCGGGCGGAGTACACACCGGGGCCGCCGTTGAGGGCGTCCACGCACAGGCCGGAATCGTCAGCGATGGCGGGCAGCTTCGCCAGCTCACAGATGGCCTTGGCCTTCAGCATGGCATTCTCAGCGAAGGTGCTCCCGGTCTCCTCCACGTCCACAGTGATCCCCAGTTCCTTGGGACTTACTACCTCCACGCCGAACTGGCCCAGAATGGCCCCCATTTCCCGGATCTTATTGGGATTATGGGTCGCTAATACAAATTTCATCACAGTGCTCCTCCCAGCGCTTCCTTCTGAATTTTCAGCAGTTCCCGGTTGCCCTTGGCGCACAGCCGTACCAGCTCCTGCTGCTCCGTCAGGGTGAAGGCACGGCCCTCGCCGGTGCCCTGCAATTCAATGATCTCGCCCAGTTCATTCATCACGCAGTTCAGATCCACCTGCGCCCGGCTGTCCTCGCTGTACTGGAGGTCCAGCAGCGCCTGCTCGTCCACGATGCCGGCGGATACGCCGGTGACGAAGTGGCGGATGGGCGTAGCACCTAAATACCCCTCCTCCACCAGTTTTCGGCAGGCAAGCGCCAGCGCCACAAAGCCGCCGGTGACAGAAGCGGTGCGGGTACCGCCGTCGCCCTGAAGCACGTCGCAGTCGATGTTGATGGTCCGCTCGCCCAGTGCCTTCATATCCACGGCGGCCCGCAGGCTGCGGCCCACCAGCCGCTGGATCTCAGCGCTGCGGGGGCTGAGCTTCAGCTTGGAGATGTCCCGCTTGCTCCGCTCCCGATTGGCCCTGGGCAGCATGGAATACTCCGCCGTGACCCAGCCCTCACCCTCTGCCACATGGGGCGGGGTCTTGTCCTCGATGCTGGCGCAGCAGAGCACCTTGGTGTCGCCGCACTCAATAAGGCAGCTCCCCTCCGGGAACTTCACGAAATCCGTGGTGATCTTAATGGGGCGCAGTTCGTCATACGCCCGTCCATCCTGTCTGGTCATAGTCATTCCTCATTATTTCAAAATTCCCGTGAAGTAGATCAAAACCCCTTCACGCTGTCAGATAATTGCCTCCACATAGGAGCGTGCATCGAAAGGTTTCAGATCGTCGATCCCTTCGCCGACTCCCGCAAACTTCACAGGTACGCCCAATTCCCGGGCGATGGCGATGACGATGCCGCCCTTGGCGGTGCCGTCCAGCTTGGTCAGGACGATGCCCGTCAGTCCCGCCGTCTCCTTGAAGGTCCGGGCCTGGATCAGGCCGTTCTGGCCGGTAGTGGCGTCCAGCACCAGCAGCGTCTCCCGGTCGCATCCGGGACACTCCCGGTCGATGATCTTGGACAGCTTTGCCAGCTCCGCCATCAGATTTGCCTTGTTGTGGAGCCGTCCGGCGGTGTCGCACAGCACCACATCCACGTTTCGGGCCTTAGCAGCCTGAAGTGCGTCGAACAGTACGGCGCCGGGGTCCGCGCCCTCGTACTGCCGGACGATCTCGCATCCGGCCCGCTCCGCCCAGATCTCCAGCTGGTCGGCGGCGGCGGCGCGGAAGGTGTCGGCGGCGCACAGCAACACCCGCTTGCCCTGCTTTTTCAGGCTGGCGGCCACCTTGCCGATGGAGGTGGTCTTGCCCACGCCGTTGACGCCGATGAAGATGCAGACGCTGGGCTTCGTGTCCAGCTTCATTGCGGTGTCTCCCACCTCCATCTCCGCCATCAGGATCTCCCGCAGGCCCTCCCGGACGGCCTCCTGGCTTTGCAGATGCTCTTTACGAACCTTGGTGCGCAGCTTCTCCACGGCGTCCGTGGCAGCGTCCACGCCAAGATCTGCCATGATGAGGGTTTCCTCCAATTCTTCAAAAAAGTCCTCGTCCGCCTCCGTAAACCCAGAGAACAGATTGCTGGTGATTTTTTTCAGCTTGTCAAAAAAGCCCATTGTAAACTCCTTTTTTCATGCGGTTTCCCGCATTTTTTGAACCTTCATTTCCTGCTCCTACGGTGGGATGTGGCGAACCGCCGCAGGGATGCAGCAAGGTGCCGCTTTGCGGCTCTGGAAGGCATGGTGATACCATGCAAGATTGAATCCCCATTTTCTTTTCCTCTTGCGGAAAAGAAAACGGCCATTCATGGTCAAAAGAAAAGACGCTGAGGGATGATTTGACACCTCTGTGTCAAATCACCCGAAACGGGGGCTGCCCGTCACGCACTGCCGACCAAATTTGGAAATCTCCTACCGGCTGCGCTATACTCAAATCTCAAATCAGTACGTCCCCGCACCAGAAAGTCCGCCGCATACCGGTGTTCCAATCAGGACACTCTCTGCCCCTCTTTCCGCTGCCGCTCGCATGTAGCACCAGGTAGTGCGTAGCGAAGCAGAACGCACGGGACTGTTGCAGAAAGCCTTTCAGGTTTGCAGCCCGGTAAATGCCCTGCTTCCAAATGTGGGGAAGCACTCGGCTCTTTGCGGACTTTCAGCGCAGCCGGCAGAAGGTTTCCGGATTTTGGCGGCAGTCCGTACCGACTGCTCCTTCGTATGGGTGAGTTGGCCGCTTCGATGGTCAACTCATCCCTGACATTTTTTCTTTTCCACCATGCACGGCGCATTTTCTTTTTGATGTCTCAAAAAGAAAATGGGGGGTGCATCCTCTGTGGACCACAGTCTCTGCGGGAGCAGAAAAATTCCCGTACTTACTGAATCTTCAATTCCTTCGCCATATCATTCAGATTGATGGTCAAGATCTTACTGACGCCCTGTTCCTGCATGGTGACGCCGTACAGCACGTCGGCGGCCTCCATGGTGCCCCGGCGGTGGGTGATGACGATGAACTGGGTCTTATCCGCCAGCGTCCGCATATAGCGGGCCGTGCGAACCACGTTGGCCTCGTCCAGCGCCGCCTCGATCTCGTCCATAATGCAGAACGGGGTGGGGTGCACCTTCAAAATGGCAAAATATAACGCAATGGCCACGAACGCCTTCTCGCCGCCGGAGAGCAGTGAAATGGTTTTCAGGGCCTTACCGGGGGGCTGGGCCTTGATCTCGATGCCGCAGTCCAGAATGTGCTCTGGGTCCTCCAGTTCCAGCTTGGCCTGACCGCCGCCGAACAGCTCCACAAAGGTCTGCTCAAAGCTTTCGCTGAGCAATTTGAACTGCTGGCCGAAAATGTCAGTCATCTGGGAGGTGATCTCCCCGATGATGCCGGTCAGCTCGCCCTTGGCCTTTTCCACATCGTTCCGCTGATCCGTCAAGTAAGTGTACCGGCCATTGACCCGCTCAAACTCGTCGATGGCGCCTACATTGATGGTGCCGAGACCGTTGATCTCCCGCTTCAGCTCCGCTACCCGGCGGGACGCCTTGGGCACGCTTTCCAGCTCGATCCGCTGGGCCTGGGCATCGGAATGGTTCAGCTCGTAGGTCTCCCACAGCTTGTCCAAGATCTGCTTTTCCTCCATGGCGGAGGTGGTTAGCTTCGTTTCCAGTCTGCTGGCAGCCCGTTCCAGATTCAGGAGCGTTTCGTTCATCTCCTGACCGGCGCGGCTCTTGGCGGTGCGTTCCGCCTCCAGTGCGATCTTTTCCTGACTGATCCCCGCCAGCCGCTCCGAGATCACGGCGCTCTGTGCCTTCAGCTGTGCCTGTTCCGCTCTCCGCTGGCCGATCTCGGTCTGAGCCGCCTCAATCTGCCGCTGATACTGGGCCAAGGCCGCTTCCTTCTGGCTTCGGTCACCGGACAGCTCCGCTGCCAGCGTTCGCAGATCGGCGGCACGGCGCAGCGCCCCCTCCCGGTTGGCGTCGATGGCGGCCAGCTCCGCCTTGTGGGCGGCGATAGCCTCAGACAGTTGCCCGGACTGGGCCAGCAGCTCGCTCTGCCCGGATAGGATGGCCTCCGCCTGTACGCGGCAGCTTGCCGCCTCACCTTCCCGTTCCGCCACGGTCTGCTCTGCCGCCGCGTTTCGGACCTCGTTTTCCTGAATACGGCCGTCGATGGCCTCGATCTCACCGGCGAGATTTTCCACGCTTTCCCGCAAATTGGAAAGCAGCATATCAAACTGATTCTTCACGCCCTGCAGCCGCAGGACCTCGTCCTCGGCGGCGCGGCGCTGAGTCTCAGCGGTGGTCAGTTCGTACTGAGCCGCGTCCAGCTCCCGGTGGGAGGCTTCCTCCGCGACCTTGGCCTCCTCCAGCTTCCGGTGCATCTCCGATGTCCGGCCATTCAGCCGTTCCAGTTCCGCCGCGCGGCTCAGCACGCCGGCGCTGCGGCTGGTAGAGCCGCCGGTCATGGAGCCGCCCCGGTTGATGACCTGTCCGTCCAGCGTCACGATGCGAAAGGCGTTGCGGTACTTCCGGGCCATGGCGATGCCGCAGTCCAGATCCTCCGCGATCACCGTTTTTCCCAGAAGGCTGTTAAAAATTTGTGTATACTTAGGGTCGAAGCGCACCAACCGGGATGCCACGCCCACAAAACCGAACTCGTTCTCCACGCCCCGCTCCCGGAGTTCCTCTCCCCGGATGGCGGTGAGGGGCAGAAAGGTAGCACGGCCGCCCTCCCGCTGCTTCAGGAAGGCGATGGCGCTCTTGGCGTCCTCCTCCCGGTCCACTACGATGTTCTGCAAACCGGCACCCAAAGCGATCTCTATGGCAAGGGAATACTTGCCGTCGGTCTTCATCAGACCCGCCACCGGGCCGTGGATGCCCCGGAGGTTGTTCTGGGCCTGACAGACCAGCTTGACAGCCTTGTTGAAGCCCTCGTAGTCCTTTTCCATTTCCGTCAGCAGACGGATGCGATTATCCAGCGCGCCCACATCCATGGTGAGCTTCACTCTGGCTTCGGCAGCGGCGTCGGCCTTCTTCTTCCGCTCCTCCATCCGCAGGGTATGTCCGCTGATGATGTTGGCGGCAGCCTCCGCATCCTCTTGTGCGTCCTCCAAGGCCCGGCGGTTAGCTTTTGCCTCCCGCCCCTGTTCCTCTAACTGACGCTCCGCGGTCTCCTGATCCGCCAGCGCCGCCATGCGGCGGGATCTGATCTGCTCCGTCTCCGCCCGGATGGCGGCGGCCTCCGCACGGGCGTCTGCGGCAGCGGCAATGGCGATGGCCTCTTTACCTCGGAAAGCCTCCGCCTCCGCGGCGGCGCCTCCCGCCTGCTCCGACGCAGCCTGAGCCTGAGCCAGCAGCTTGTCCAGTTCCGCATTCAGCGCGGCGGCCTGCTGCTCCAACTCTGTCGCTTGGGCGTCCTGTTCCGCTGCCTGGACCTCATAGCCCCCGGTGCGGCTCTCTGATTCCTCCAGCTCGCTTTTCGCCCGCTCAATATTGTCCGTCAGATGGCTGATGGTGCTTTCCAGCACCGCCACAGCGGAGTCCTGCTCCGCTGTTCGGGCGTCCAGCTGGGCGGCTTCAGTCCGCAGCCCCTCCGCCTCCATGTCCTTTTCCTGCATTCGCTGGCCAAACTGCTCGTTTTCCGCGAACAGTGCGTCCATGCGGGACCGGGCCTCGTCCCGTTCCTGTTCCGCGTTCCGCAGGTCGATCTCCAGCTTCCGGGCGTTGGCCTTCAGCGCTTCCAGATTTTCCAGCCACAGGGAGATCTCCAACAGGCGCATCTCGTCCCGGAGGACCAGATACTTTTTCGCTGTCTCCGCCTGCATCCGCAGCGGCTCTACCTGAAGCTCCAGCTCCGCGATCTTATCGTTGATCCGCACCAGATTTTCCTCTGTGCGTTCCAGCTTCCGCTCCGCTTCTTCCTTCCGGTGACGGTACTTGGAAATACCTGCCGCCTCCTCGAAGATCTCCCGGCGGTCCGTGCTCTTGGTGGAGAGGATCTCATCCACCCGGCCCTGACCTACGATGGAATAGCCCTCCCGGCCCATGCCGGTGTCCATAAACAGCTCCGTCATGTCCTTCAGTCGGACGGACTGGCGGTTGATGTAATACTCGCTCTCTCCGCTGCGGTAATACCGCCGGGTGACGGCCACCTCAGACTCGTCCATAGATGGGAACAGATGGCCGGTGTTGTCCAGCACCAGCGTCACCTGAGCAAAGCCCACCGGGGCGCGTTTTTCCGTGCCGCCGAAGATCACGTCCTCCATTTTGCCGCCCCGGAGGGCCTTGCTGGACTGCTCGCCCATGACCCAGCGGATGGCGTCGGAAATGTTGGACTTGCCGGAGCCGTTAGGCCCCACGATGGCCGTAATATCCTCACCGAAGTTCAGGACCGTCTTATCAGGGAAGGATTTGAAGCCCTGCACCTCCAGTGCTTTTAAGTACATCTATGTCTCACCTCGATCTACACCCATATACTTTAAACATACTTTAACTAAGATACTATACCAGAAAAACGCACTTATTTCAATAGGAAAACGAGGGGTGTCACCCCCTCGTTTCGTTCATTTTCCGATAGAGCCAGTCCAATCCTTCCCGCAATCCGCCCAGCTGGTCGATGATCCCCAGATGCACCGCCTCCTCACCGTAGATCACGCTGCCCACATCCGCCGCCATGTCATCCTTTGCCAGCATGAGGGCCTGAAACTTCTCCGCCGAGATTCGGCTGTGTCCTGCCACAAAGGCCACGATCCGCTCCTGAAGCCGCTGAAAATAGTTGTAGGTCTGGGGCGCAGCGATGACCGTTCCGCTCATCCGCACGGGATGGATGGTCATGGCGGCGGAGGGCACCGCAAAGCTCCGCTGGGCCGCCACCGCCAATGGGACGCCAATGGAATGGCTGCCCCCTAAAACGATGGCCGCCGTGGGCTTAGTCAGTCCGGCGATCAGCTCCGCGATGGCCAGTCCCGCCTCCACGTCGCCGCCCACGGTGTTCAGCAGAAATAAAATACCGTCCACCTCCCGGCTCTCCTCCAGCTTCGCCAGCAGGGGCAGCATGTGCTCATACTGGGTGGTTTTCGTACCGTTGGGTGCCGCCGTGTGCCCCTCGATCTGTCCGATGATGGCCAGCGTATAAACGGTTCCATGGGCGGTTTTTGTCATGGCGGAGCCGAAATCTACTACGTTCTGGTTCACCTGACTCCCTTCCCGCTCCTCCGTCGCCTTTGTCTCCTTGTCCTTCTCCATTGCGATCCCTCACTTTCCCCGTTAGTCTCCGCAGGAAAGCGTCGGCCTATGCGCCGGAACGAAAAAGAGAGCCGCAGAGATAAAATCTCTGCGGCTCTTTTGGAAATCAATGTGTGTTTTTCGTCTGAAAATCAGGCAGCCTTGGGCATCATCTCGGCAGTAGGGATCACCTTCATGCAGAAGTTGGCCAGGAACTCTGCCACGTTGTAGCGAGGTGCCGCAGCGCGGGGCGTCAGGGTCTTTTCAGCCGTCAGAACGCCGGAGCCGACAGCCCACTGCATCGCGGGGATGGCATACTCACCAACCTCACCCACATCCTCGAAGGAGAGGATATTGGTATCCTCGCCCACAGACACATCATAGCCCATGAACTGTGCGTAGCGATACAGGATGGTCAGGAACTGCTGACGGGAAATGGCCTGTGCCGGGGCAAAGGTCGTCTCGGTGATGCCGTTGGTCAGCTTGTTCTCAGCTGCCCAGGCGATGGCCTTGACGAAGGGAGAGGTAGCGGCCACATCGCCGAAGGGATTGGCGTTCTTGGGCTCGGGAGAGCCGTTCATCCGCCACAGCACCGTGACCATCTGGCCCCGGGTGATGGTGTTGTTGGGCATGAACATCGTATCCGTGACGCCCTTGAAGATGTTGTTCTCATAGCAGTACTTCACCGCGCTGTAATAGGCTGCGGAAGGATCCACATCCGTAAAGGGCAGGCCCTTGATGATGGTGATGCGGTCACCGGCCTCGCCGTAATTCTCAGCGGACACAACGCCCTTCAGCGCGGTCTTAACATAATCCATCACGACCTCGTCCATGGGGATACCCAGATCGTAGTTGACGGAAGCGGTCTTGAATGCGTAATAGGTATCGCCGCCGGCAGCCAGGAAGTCATTGGTAGCGATGGTGTAGACCGTTCTGAGGTTGAAGGCCTTGCCGCCAACGGACTGGATCGTAACACGGCGGATGGTCTTGGGTGCGTGGTAGGTGGAACCTTCATACACATCGCCCGCGTCATAGGTCTTGGTGCCGTCAATGGTGTAGACGATGCCACTGACCTGGGGGAAGCCGCCGATGGAATCCGGCGTGCAGTAGGTCGAAGCCTCCAGAGCCTCCAGCAGCTCCGCGCCGGTGACCTTCACGATGCTCAGTGTGTTGCCGAAGGGCAGCACGGTGTTGATGTCCTTCTTGGTAATATCGCCCTTCTTGATGGTGGCCCGGATGCCGCCGCCGTTGGTGACAGCCGCGTCCACCTTGGTGCCGTTCTTGCCTGCGCCCCAAACCAGCGCATCGGTGATGAGGTCACCCAGATTGGTCTCGTGGGTCCGAACATTGCCCTTCACACCGTCCAGCTCTACCTTGGTCTTTGCGAATACGGTGCCGTAGTCATCGTCGATCTCCTTCTTGATGGCGGTAGCTCTGGCAGCCACGTCCTTATCCTCGGCAGTCATGCCCTCGGTAGGAGCGCTCATAGCCGTGACCTTGCCCTTGGGGCTGATGGTCACAACGCCAACGCTGGCCAGCTTGGTGCCGGTGGACGTGAGGAGGGTGCCGTTGACCTTGCCGTCCTTGTCGGTCACTTCGGCAATGTCCTTCATGGTGGAGTGGGAGTGTCCGTCAATGAACACGTCGATACCGTCCACAACATTCAGCAGGTCCGTGGAACGGTTGCCAATGGATTCCTTGTCGATGCCCAGATGGCCCAGGCAGATGATGTAATCGCAGCCGTCCGCCTTCAGGGAGTCCACCTGCGCCTGTGCGCAGTCAAACATGGACTTGCCGCCCAGAATGGTCACGCCCTTGATCTTAGCGGGGTGTGCCTTGGTTGCGGTCTCAGGGGTCTCCAGACCGAACACGCCGATCTTGACGCCGGACGGCGTGGTGAAGATCTGGTTGGAGTTGAATGCCACCTTCCCCTGATAGAGCACGTTGGCTGCCACAATGGGGAACTTGGCTTCCTTGGAGAGATTCACCAGATTGTCATAGCCGTAGTCGAACTCGTGGTTGCCAAGGGTCGTGACGTCATACCCGGCCATGTTCATCAGTTCAACAGCCGTTTTACCCTGAGAAACGCTGACCGTGGGATCGCCCTGGCAGAAGTCGCCGGCGTCCATCAGCAGGACATAGGCACCCTCAGCCTCATAGGCTTTCTTCAAGGCCGCCACCTTGGCATAGCCGGAAATAGCGCCGTGCACATCGTTGGTGTGCAGCACTACTACATAGCCGTCCATCTCGCCCTTGGTCTCGTCCGCAGAGACTGTGACCGTCAGGGAGAAGATCATAGCCAATGCCAGCAGCACAGACAGGAACTTCTTCATTCGCAAAGACCTCCTTTTTATTTAGGGCGGTACAATTTGCAAGCGAGCTCCGCCCTGCTATGTCCAAATTATACCATATCGACCTTTGGTTGCAACTACTATTTGTAAATTTTTATGTTTTATCCGGTCAATTCTCCATCAGCTCTCCCCCATTGTCCCTCTGGTTTTTTTCGGAAAACCGTGCTATACTGACGGCAGAATCTAATCTGGAGGTGCTTTATATGCGTACGCTGTTCAAGGGCGGTACCGTCATCACCGGCCGGGGGCCCAAGCGGGCTGACGTGCTGGTGGAGGGTGAAAAGGTCAGGCAGGTGGGCCGTCTGATCCTCACTCCGGCAGACCGGACGGTGGATGTGGAGGGCTGTCTCCTGTTCCCCGGCTTTATTGACGCCCACACCCACTTTGATCTGGACGTCTGCAACACCACCACGGCGGACGATTTCACCACCGGCAGCCGTGCGGCTCTGAAGGGCGGCACCACCACCGTCATCGACTTCGCCTGCCCCAACAAGGGGGAGAGTCTGCAATACGGTCTGGATCTCTGGCATAAGAAAGCAGACGGCCGCACCTTCTGCGACTACGGCTTCCACATGACCATCGACGATTGGAACGAATCCATCCGGGCGGAGCTGCCGGAGATGTTCCGCCAGGGCGTGTCCTCCTTCAAGATGTATATGACTTACCCCGCCATGATGGTGGGGGACCGGGATATGTACTGGGCCTTGAAGGAGCTGCGTCACTTGGGCGGTATCTGCGGTGTCCACTGTGAGAACGCCGGCGTCATCGACGGTATGATCGCTGAGAAAAAGGCCGCCGGGCTGATGGGGCCCTCCAGCCATCCGGAGACCCGTCCTCCCTATTTGGAGGCCGAGTCCGTCAGCCGCCTTCTGCGGATTGCCCAGGCGGCGGACTGCCCGGTGGTCATCGTCCACCTGACCAATGAGGAGGCCCTCAAGGAGGTGGAGTACGCCCGGAAGCGGGGCCAGAAGGTCTATGTGGAGACCTGCCCCCAGTATCTTCTGCTGGACGAAAGCGTTTATTACGCTCCCGACTACTCTCAGGCGGCCCGGTACATCTGCGCGCCCCCCATCCGGGAAAAGGCCAATCAGGAGGTTCTGTGGCGGGGCCTGCGCCGGGGCGAGATCCAGACGATCTCCACCGACCACTGCTCCTTCACGCTGGCACAGAAGGACGCGGGCCGGGAGGACTTCACCAAGATCCCCGGCGGTCTCCCCGGTGTGGAGACCCGAGGCGAACTGATCTATTCCTACGGCGTGGCCGCCAAGAAGCTCTCTCTGGCCCAGATGTGCCGGGTGCTGAGTGAGAACCCCGCCAAGCTGTACGGTCTCTATCCCCGCAAGGGCGTTCTGGCCCCCGGCAGCGATGCCGACATCGTGATCTACGATCCCGGTGACAGCCATGTGATCCGTGCGGAGGACTGCGTCGCCAACGTGGACTACAACCCCTACGAGGGCTTTGTCACCGCAGGCGGCATCCGGGAGGTCTGGCTCCGTGGCCGCAAGACCGTGGAGAACGGCAAGGTGCTGGACACCGTCCCGGCAGGCATGTATCTGGCCCGTGGAAAATGCGATCTGTAGCATCATTCCTGTAAAGGATTATCGCTTTATATCGTATTGGATTCAACAGTTTTCGTTTATTTTTGCAAAAAATCCCGCAGTTCGTCCCGTGTTTCCCACGATTGCATTTCTTTTTATTCTTTGCTATAATACGGCTGTTGAAGAGACCGCCAGACGGTTTTCTTTCCTTGAAATTCAGCGGATCATCCAAAAGCAGGGGCGGTGGACCGCCCCTGTTTCACCGCGGGGAGGTATTGTATGCACTACGGTGAGATCAAAAACTGCGATATTGCCAATGGCGAGGGCGTCCGGGTCACGCTGTTCGTCTCCGGCTGCACCAACCACTGTGAGCACTGCTTTCAGCCCCAGACGTGGGACTTTGACTACGGTCAGCCCTTCACATCAGAAACAGAGCAGCAGCTTTTAGACCTGCTGGCCCCCTCTTACATTCAGGGACTGACCCTGTTGGGCGGCGAGCCCTTCGAGCCGGAAAATCAACGGGTACTGGTCCCCTTTGTCCGCCGGGTGCGGGAAACCTACCCGCAAAAGACCGTGTGGGCCTTCTCCGGGTTCACGCTGGAGGAATTGCGGACTGAGGGCAGCCATCCCCGCTGCGAGGCGACGGACGAGCTGCTGTCCATGCTGGACGTGCTGGTGGACGGCCGCTTTGTGGAGGCCTTGAAGGACATCTCCCTGCGGTTCCGAGGGTCCAGCAATCAACGACTCATCGACATGAAAAAAACACTGGCATCAGGCGAGATCGTCCTGCTGCCGGATCTGGACCGGAAACCCGGTCAAGCATAAGGAGGAATCATCCCATCATGGTAACTATGGCACAGAGGATCGAAGCACTTCGGACGGAAAAGGGCCTCAGCCGCCCCGCGCTGGCGGCGGCGCTGGGACTGCCCCGCCTGTCCATCGAAAAGTTTGAGACCGGCCGCCAGACGCCCTCTCAGGAGCAGCAGCAAAAGCTGGCAGGGGCCTTCGGCGTGTCCCTCCCCTATCTCCGGGGCGAGACCGACGATCCCACCAGTATGGACAACTGGCTCAGCGGTGCCGTCCCCCAGGAGGACGTAGTGCTGCCCAAGGCCGTCCGGAAGGCAACAGCCGCAGTGGTGGCCCAGTCCGGCGACAGCAGCAAGAGCGACGGCGCCGTGTTCAGCGCCCTGCTGAAAAGCGACTCCTTCAAGGCGCTGGTGCGGGAGACCGTACTGGACGTCTTAAAATCCCCCGAGGGACAGGCCCTGCTGGCAAAAGCCGCCAAAAAGTAAAAAAACAGCCCCGAATCTGCCTGCAAACAAATTCGGGGCCGTTTTTATCCCTCTCGCAGAAATCGCTCTGCGGCTTGGACCGTATTGCTGAGATACCGGATGACCTCCACCGGCCACTTTCCAACCGCCGTTTCTCCGGTGACCATCACCGCAGCAGCGCCGTCTGCCACAGCGTTGAAAATATCGCTGACCTCCGCCCGGGTGGGCACCGGATTCTGCTCCATGGACGCCAGCATCTGCGTCACCACCATGAAGGGCTTCCCTGCCTTGCGGCATTGGGCCTCGATCCGCTTCTGGGCCGCCGGCAGCTCCCACAGGGGCATGGCATTCCCCAGATCCCCTCTGGCAATGACGATCTCATCCGCCGTTTCCAGAAATTCCGGGAGCCGTTCCAGCCCTGTCTGGTTTTCAATCTTGGCGAACAGCCGGATATTCGCTCCGCCGTTTTCATCCAACGCCTGCCGGACGGTTTCCAGATCCCGTCGGCTGCGCACAAAGGGCTGCATAACGCCGGTGACGCCGCAGGACGCCGCAATGCGGATATTCTCCACATCGGATGCCGTCATCGTCGGCGGTTCCAGATCCGCTCCCGGCAGAGCCAGACTCTTCCGTCCCCGCAGAACGCCGCCTCGAAGGACCTCTGCCACCGCGCCGGTCTCAGTCTGCTCCGTGACCCGCAGCAGCAGCTTGCCGTCATCCAAAAGCACCTCCTGTCCGGGCAATAGCGCAGGAATCGCAATCTCCGGCAAGGGAATTCCCTTGCCGCCAAATTCAACTTTTTCACCTTCATGCAGCGTCATCGGCTCCGCCAATACGCCTACCCGCAGCTCCGGTCCCTGCATATCAATGAGCAGCTCCGCCTGCTTTCCGCAGCGCTGCGCCGCCTTATGCAGTGCATCCACCTGATCCGCCGCCTGAGCCAGCGTCACATGGGAGAGGTTCAGCCGGATGCCGGTCATCCCGGCCCGGAACATGGCTTCCAGCGTCTCCACATCCGCACAGGCCGGTCCAATGGTCCCGTAGATCTGCCGTGCGGAGGGCTGTTCTTTCATTGCGGTCATAATGCCTCCTCAATGTTTTTTTCCAATATACCACATTCCGCCCCAAAAAGGAAGCCTTGGCAGCTCTGTCCCCAAGCGGCTTGTGCATCTGTCTAAACTTGTCCGCTATTTTTGACTATTTCGGAGAATTTTCAGATTCTTCTTGACCTTCTCCGTGAATCTTGTTAATCTAATGTCGTAAACGTTTACACATGTTGTGTTTTTCGTCTGTGCTACCCTTTTATTTTGTGGTCCGCAGACTTGCTCCAAGCTCTTCCCTACCGAAAATTTTGCAGAAAAAGGAGTTAATGAATACATGCAAGGTATCCCGCTGAATGAACGCAAGCGTCTGGGGGCGCTGTTAGATGACCGGCCGCAGACGGAGGTCATGGCCATGATCCCCCAGTTTTCCCAGGCGGAGACTGATAACTTTGTCGCGCCGCCCGCACAGATCCCGGAGGCCCTGGGCGTCCTGATGTTCAACATGGAACGGGGCGTGAACCTGCCGGAAATTCAGGAATTTCTGCGGGATTGCCCGGATATCCAGCCCTTTGACGTGATCCTGGCCAACGAGCTGGATGACGGCTGCGCCCGCTCCGGCAACAAGAACACCGCCCGTGAACTGGCACAGGCGTTTGGTTTGAACTACGCCTGGGGCCTTGAATTCATCGAGCTGGTGAATGATGAAAACGCCAAGGGCTTCCATGGCAACGCTGTTTTCTCCCGCTGGCCCATCCGCCGTGCCGGTGTGATCCGTCTGCCCGAGCAGTATAACTGGTACTTCGACCGCCAGAAGCGCATCGGCGGACGGCTGGCCGTCTTTGCGGAGCTGGACGTAGGCGGACAACCGGTGGGCGCTGTGTCCATCCACTTGGAAAACCGCACCCACGGCGAGGGCCGCAAGGCCCAGATGGCCGCCATTCTGGAGGCCGTCCGTAAGGAGCTGCCCGATATGCCCCTGATCTTAGGCGGCGATCTGAACACCAACACCTTCGACGGCCGGGCCAAGGAGGACATCGGCGCCATCGCGGCCGATCCCGCTCTGCGCCGCCGCTGCTTAGAGGATGTGGGCAGCTTTGAGCCTCTGCTGCCCCTGTGCGCTGCCGACGGCTACGAGATCGTCCCCAAGGAGCCCCGTCTCACCCGCCGCAAGCCCCTGCCCAACGGTGATTCCCTGCCCCTGCGTCTGGACTGGATCCTGCTGAAGGGCGTCACCGCGTCGGAAAGCCGGATGATCTCCACCGCCAAGGAGGATCTCACCTATGCCAAGCCCAGCTCCGCTCTGGAACGCTTTCAGGGGGCAGAGCTGTCGGACCACAATGCCGTCTGGGCCATGTGCCGCCTTCGCTGATTTTTTCTGCAAAAGTGAGCTTTTTCCCTCGAAAAACACGTTTCAAGCTGCAAAAAAGCTCCGTGTCCATGGACACGGAGCTTTTTATGTTGCAGAAAGTCTTGCTTACTTCAGCTCGACCTTGCCGCCGGCCTCTTCGATCTGCTTCTTCAGAGCCTCGGCCTCGTCCTTGCTGACAGCTTCCTTCAGAGTGGAAGGAGCGCCCTCGACGGTAGCCTTAGCTTCAGCCAGGCCCTGGCCGGTGATCTCGCGGACAACCTTGATGACCTTGATCTTGGCAGCAGCGTCAAAGCCGGTCAGGACCACGTCGAAATCGGTCTTCTCCTCAGCAGCGGGAGCAGCAGCACCAGCAGCGGGAGCAGCCATAGCAGCGGCGGAAACGCCGAACTCTTCCTCCAGAGCGTGAACCAGCTCGGACAGTTCCAGAACAGTGAGACCCTTGATCTCTTCGATCATAGCGGTAACTTTCTCAGACATTGTATTTGCCTCCTAATAGTTATTTTTGTTTGTGTGGGATGTGCGCTGAATTATTCAGCGGCGGGAGCTTCGGCAGCAGCCTCTTCAGCAGGAGCGCCGTTCTTCTCGGCGATCTGCTTCAGGACAACAGCCAGACCGGTAATGGGAGCCAGCATGGTACCCAGAACCTGAGCCTGCAGAACAGGCAGAGCGGGAATAGAAGCCAGAGACTGAATGGTGGCCAGATCGACGGGCTTGCCGTCCATGAAGCCGCCCTTGATCTCGAACTTGCCGTCCAGCTTCTTGGCGTAATCGGCCATGACGCGGGCGGGAGCCACGGGATCATCAGCCAGAGCCAGAGAAGTGGTGCCGTTCAGCAGATCATCCAGATCGTTCAGGCCAGTGTTGTTGAAAGCAAAGCGCAGCAGGGTGTTCTTCACAACCGCATAATCCACGCCGCCCTCACGGCACTCCTTACGCAGAGCGGTGTCTTCCTCAACGGTAATACCCTTGTAGTCGACGATGACGCCTGCGGTAGCCTTCTGGATCTTCTCGGTCAGCTCGGCAACGATTGCCTGCTTCTCGGAAAGGACCTTTGCGTTAGGCATACTTGGTTTCACCTCCATGAGAATTTGCGGCGGACCTCCGTCCGCCCGGGTCAGAGGCGTTCAAAAAGGAACTGTCCTCATGCCGAAAGACATGAGGACAGAAAAGCATCATCAAAATGATTTTGCCATCCTCGGCAGGACTTACGGGGTCTCCCCCACCTGCTGTCTTTGGAACGCGACTGTTATTATATCAAACTTTGGCATAATGTCAAGCATTTTCCCAAAATTTAATATCATTTTCCGTTTTCGCAGAAGGAACGTCTCCGTTCTCTCCGTTCAGCGGGATCGAAAGGGGGATTTCTCCCCTCTTTCAGTTCTTAGACCAGCTTCGCAGTATTCATCTTCACGCCGGGGCCCATGGTAGTGGCGGCGACGCAGCTCTTGATATACTGGCCCTTGGCGCTGGCGGGCTTGGCCTTCACGATGGCGCCCATCAGAGCGTTGTAGTTGTCCATCAGCTTCTCGGGGCCGAAGGAAACCTTACCAATGGGGCAGTGAATGATGTTGGTCTTGTCCAGACGATACTCGATCTTACCGGCCTTGGACTCCTGAACGGCCTTGGCCACATCGGGGGTCACGGTGCCGGCCTTGGGAGAGGGCATCAGACCCTTGGGGCCCAGCACCTTACCGAGACGGCCAACCACACCCATCATGTCGGGGCTGGCGATGACCACGTCGAAATCAAACCAGTTTTCCTTCTGGATCTTCTCCACCATGTCCATATCGCCCACATAGTCGGCGCCGGCCTCACGGGCAGCGTCAGCCTTGTCGCCCTTGGCGAACACCAGCACGCGGACAGTCTTGCCGGTGCCGTGGGGCAGCACGATGGCGCCGCGGACCTGCTGGTCAGCGTGACGGGAGTCAACGCCCAGCTTCACGTGGAGCTCGACGGTCTCGTCGAACTTGGCCTTGGCGGTCTTGCAGATGAGGTCCATGCCCTCAGCGGCTTCATACTGAGCGCTCTTATCGATCAGCTTGGCGCTCTCCTGATATTTCTTGCCTCTAAACAATGTTATTCCTCCTCATAGTGGTTCTTCGGAACTTAGTCCTCCCACTGTATCGAGCGGTCTTTGACCGCTCGGCTGTTGTGACCATCAATTGACACGGGCGAATACGGTTTTGGCGGGCAGAAATCCCCCCATGCTTCCGCAGAGCCCTTGGCAATACACCCTGTATTCCCTGCGGGCTTTTTGTCACCTGGACGCATTTCTGCTCCGGCAAAACTGCCCGCACCTGTCAGCGATGGATATTCGAGTGATTTTTGACTTTTGAGATGATGACGAGCTGACGCCCGTCAAGGCGAAAAGGGCAAAAAGCGCCGGAAAGACGCACTGACAGGCGTGTTTGCCCTTGTTAATTGATGGTCTGTTAGTCGCCGACCACAACGCCCATGGAACGGGCGGTACCGGCAACCATGCTCATAGCGGCCTCCAGGCTGCCAGCGTTCAGGTCGCGCATCTTCATCTCAGCGATCTTCTGAACGGAAGCCTTGGAAATGGTGGCGACCTTGTTCTTATTGGGGACGCCGGAACCAGACTCGATGTTGCACTCCTTCTTGATCAGGACGGCCGCGGGGGGCGTCTTGGTGATGAAGGAGAAGGAACGGTCAGCGTACACGGTGATGACAACGGGAATGATGAGACCCATGTCATTCTTGGTGCGCTCGTTGAATTCCTTCGTGAAAGCAGCGATGTTCACGCCATGCTGGCCCAGAGCGGGGCCAACCGGGGGAGCGGGAGTCGCCTTGCCTGCGGGGATCTGCAGTTTTACATAACCAGTAATCTTCTGTGCCACGGAGTAGCACCTCCTAAATCATAGATGTGGTGGCGGACGATGTCCGTCTTTGGCGGGGCCAATGGCCCCTCCCACTGTTTGCCGGGAATCCCGGCGGGAAAAATCAGTTCAGGACTTCCACCTGATCCAGCTCCAGTTCCACGGGGGTCTCGCGACCGAACATGGAAACCATGACGCTGACCTGATTCTTTTCGGGTTCGATGTCTTCCACAACGCCAGTGAAGCTGGCCAAGGGGCCATCCACGATACGAACATGGTCGCCGACGTTGTAGCCCACGACGATCTCGTGCTTTTCCATGCCCATGGCAAGCACCTCTGCCTCCGTCAGGGGGATGGGCTTGTTGGCAGTACCGACAAAACCGGTGACGCCGCGGACATTCCGCACCAGATGCCAGGTGTCATCCGTCATGACCATTTTGATAAGCACATAACCGGGGAACACCTTGCGCTCGACTTCTTTCGCCTCGCCGGACTCGCTGACCTCTTTTACGGTCTCCACGGGGATCTCCATCCGCAGGATCATATCCTCCATGCCCCGTCCGTTGACGAATTTCTCAATGCTGGTCTTAACGGCGTTTTCATAACCGGAATAGGTATGGATCACATACCACTTCGCGTTTTCCGACATTGCGGCACTCCTTAACCCTGAAACAGGCTCAGGATCGCCTGGATCAAAGAGTAGGCCACGCCGTCAAAGATCCAGATGCACGCGCCGATGAGCAGGGAGCACAGCAGCACGGTACCGGTGTTCTTGACCACGGTCTTCTGATTGGGCCAGGTGACTTTTTTCAATTCGCTTTTCATTTCGCGGAACCAGGCTCCGCGGCTCTTCTTCGCTTCTTCTGCCATAATTCTACACGCCCTTTCTCAGTGTGATCCGCTTTTACTTGGTCTCGCTGTGGAGCGTGTGCTTCTTGCAGAACCGGCAATACTTGTTGAGCTCGAGCTTGTCCGGGGTATTCTTCTTGTTCTTCATCGTATTGTAGTTTCTCTGCTTGCACTCATTGCATCTCAAAGTGACTTTTACGCGCATTAACGGCACCTCCTTATTATTGGTATCGTTCCCGGCGTGCCGGGGATACCGACTGCCTCCCTGCGGTTTTGAAAGCGGCCTTCCTCTGTGCGTAAAGCGAAAAAACGCACAACAAAAAAGCCCTTTTTCACAGGTAATGCTGATTTTAACACAGAACCTTCCCGCCGTCAATCCTTTTTTTGTGAAAAATTGTAGAAATACCGATTTTTTCCTTTGCAGGCGATTTTACTGGAAAGCTGCGGATTTTATCCGTCAGATTTTGCCGCTTTTTCCGTTGATTCCCGGCGGGGTCCGCATTATAATGAGAGAAAGTTTTCAGATTGTGAGGAAGCCCCCATGAGATATGACCGTGTTTATAATTTTTCCGCCGGACCTGCTATGATGCCGGAGTCCGTTCTGGAGGAGATTGCCGCCGAAGTGCTGAACTATCACGGCAGCGGTATGAGCGTTATGGAGATGAGCCACCGTTCCCCGGTGTTTCAGGAAATTTTGTCTCAGTCGGAAGCCGATCTGCGGACGCTGATGCACATTCCTGATAACTATAAGGTGCTCTTCGTTCAGGGCGGCGGTACGGTGCAGTTTGCCATGGTTCCCATGAACCTGATGAAAAACGGCGTGGCCTGCTATGTGGAGACCGGCGCCTGGAGCAAAAAGGCCATTGCCGAGGCCAAGCGGTACGGCGAGGTCAAAATCGTCGCCTCCTCCGCCGATAAGAACTTCTCCTACCTCCCCGACTGCTCCGATCTGGACATCCCGGACAACGCCGATTACGTCTACATCTGCGAAAATGAGACCATCAACGGCACCGCCTACCACACGCTGCCCGACACCAAGGGCAAGGTTCTGGTGGCGGACCAGTCCTCCCTGTTCCTCTCCCGCCCCTGCGACGTCAGCAAATACGGTCTGATCTGGGCCGGCGTCCAGAAGAACGTAGGCCCCGCCGGTATGTCTATTGTCATCATCCGGGAGGATCTGATCCGGGAGGATCTGCCGGAGTTCGTGCCCACCTATCTCCGCTACAAGACCCACGCTGACGCCGACTCCCTTTATAATACTCCCAACTGCTGGTCCATCTACTGCTGCGGCAAGGTGTTCCAATACCTGCTGGCCAACGGCGGATTGGAGGCCATGGCACAGCGTAACGAAGAAAAGGCCGCCGTTCTGTACGGTTTCCTGGACCGGAGCAAATTCTTCACTGCCGCTGTCCGGAAAGAGGACCGCTCCCTGATGAACGTTCCCTTCTTCTCCCCATCCAAGGAGCAGGATGCCGAGGTGGCGGCCTCCGCCAAGGCCGCCGGGTTCGACAACCTGAAAGGCCACAAGAGCGTCGGCGGTCTCCGGGCTTCCATCTACAACGCCATGCCCAAGGAGGGCGTGGAGGCGCTGGTGGACTTCCTGAAAAAGTACGAGGCTGAGCATACCTGACCAATATCAACCGAAAGGATGCTGACCGTGAAAAAGGCCGTTTTAAAGATCCTCCTCACCTTTGCGATCCTGAGTGTGATCTGCTGCGCCTTTTGGCAGTTGGGATGGCTGACGTCCGCCAACGAAGCTGCGATATTGTTCGCCATAACCGGTGGGGTCATCGCCATCGACCTTGCTTGGGCCTCCCTCCGAAAGAAGATGCAGAGCTGAACGCAAAAATTCCCGCCGATGGCGGGAATTTTTTTACAGTTCTTCCGTTGTCAGGACGCGTTCCAGCTCTTCCCGGTCGGTCAGCAGGTTCAGCGCCTCCAGCATCCCGTTGGCGGTCAGGTGCTCCGGTAGCTCCAGCCGTCGGAGCAGTGCTTGCCGCCGCTGATTGCTGCCCGCTCCTCCGGCCAGCCCCCATTCCATCAGGTCTGCCTTGGTGATGGGTGTTTTTTCCGCCGTCGGCTCCGCCGCTTTGTCTAAAAACGTGGCGCCCGCCCGGCGGAGGGCCTCCAAAATCACCTCCGGCTTCATGCCCTCTACTCCCAGCTTGCCCTCCTTGCCGGGGGCCCGCTTCCGTTTCTCCTTGCCGTGGATGTCCGGGATGTATGCCTGCTTCACCTGCTCCTTGGGCAGCGCTCCCTTCAGGTAGTTGCGGATCACAAAGCCAGCGCCGTCGCTGTCCGTCAGGACGATGAGCCCCCGCTCCGCCGCCAAGCGCCGGAGAAAGGCCACCTTTTCCTTGTCGTTGAACACAGCAAAACCGCCCAGTGTCACCACCGTGGCGTCCACCACCTGCGCCAGCGTATTCTTATCGTAGCGGCCCTCCACTACGATGACTTCCTTGATCTTTCTCATTTTCGGGCCGCTCCTAACCGGGCCAGCAGCAGCTTCAGTTCCTCCGCCGGGTCTACGCCCCGCTGGCTCTTCATCCGCAGATCCACCACCTGACACATTTTCACCGCGTCACCGCACCACTGGGCGCTGACCCGCTTGGCGGACTGTAACAGCAGCTTTGCCGGATAGTCCGAGCGCATCTCCCACAGCTCCATGAGCCAGTATTTGTCCTTGCCGCTGTCAATGGCCATCCGGGCGGTGTACAGCCGCCGCAGTTGGCTCCCCAGCGCCGCCAGGATCACGATGGGCTCCTCCTGCATTTTCAGCAGGTCCCCCAAAATGGCGGCAGCCTTGTTGTAGTCGCTCTGGGACACCGCATCCGTCATTTTGAAGATCTCCGCCGACAGCACCGGGTCTGCCACCGCGTCAATGTCCCGCTGGGTGATGACTTCTCCCTTGGCGTAGGCCCCGATCTTGGCGATCTCCTGAGAAAGCCCCGTCATCAGTCCGCCGCAGAGGAAAATCAGATACTCCGCCGTCTGCCGGTCGATCTGCTTCCCCAGCGCCCGGAACCGCCGTGCGATCCACGCCGTCAGGTCCGAGGTGTCCTGCGCCTTGAACTCAATGGGCGTCACATGGGCGTCCATGGCCTTGCACAGCTTCTTCATAGTCTTGTTCTGCTTGTAAGCCACCGTATCGTACACAAACACGATGCAGCAGTACTCCGGCAGATCCTCCAGCAGGGCGATAAACCGCTCCCGCTGGTCCTCGCTCAGCTTGTAGATATCCCAGTCCGTCACCACGATCAGCGTCCGCTCCGCCATCATAGGCATAGCCTCCGCCATTTCCGTCAGGCTCTGGGCCGTCAGGTCCTTGCCTTCCAGAGCGTGATAGTTGAATTCCTCAAATCCGGCAGGGATCAGCGTTTTCCGGATCTCCCCCAGGTAATATTCCCGGAGATAGCTCTCCTCTCCGTAAAAGAGGTAGGCGTTCCCCAGAGGGTTCCCCTCCTTCAGGTCCGTTTTCAGTTTTTGATAGGCTTCGTTTTTCGCCGACTTTTTTGCGTATGCCATACCGCGCTCCTACTTAAAAGATAGATAAACCGTACCGTGATGGTCCGTCCGGTAAACGGCGCAGCCCGCCCGGGCCAGCCGCCGCAGGGTATCCTCCGCCGGGTGCCCGTAGGAATTGCTTCCCACGCTGATGATGACCGTCCCCGGCGTCACCGCGTCCAGCAGCTCCTTCGACGTGGAGTTCTTGGAGCCGTGATGTCCCGCCATGAGAACGTCCAGCTCCGGCAGCTCGTAAGTCTCGATCAGCTTCTTTTCCGTGGCCCGCTCCATGTCGCCGGTGATGAGGAAGTCATGCTCCCCCGCCGAAGCCAGCACAGTGAGCCCCAGTTCGTTGCTCCCGCTGACGCCCAAGGGCGGAAAAATGGTCAATTCTCCGTTTCCAAAGGGCAGATGGGTCTCCTCGGTCACAGTCTCCACGTCCATGCCGTACCGCTCCGCCAGTTCCAGCAGCCGGTCTAGCGCCGCTCCGCCCTCCGCTTTCGGGATCGTCAGGGTCTCCGCGCCCATCCGGGCCAATAAATGCTCCACGCCGTTGATGTGGTCATCGTCGAAATGGGTCAAAATCACCCGGTCCACCCGGCGGCAGCCCATAGTCAGCAGCTCGTCCGCCGTGTCGCATCCGGCGTCCCGCCAGTTGTTTCCGCTGCCGCAGTCCACTAAGGCGGTCTCCGTCCCGGAGCGCAAAATCACGCTCTGCCCCTGTCCTACGTCCACAGCCGCGGCGTCCAGCCGGTGACAGAATCGGCCCTCCCCCGTCCGGACCGTCGCCGCCAGCGTCAGGACACTCAGTAGGGCGGCCACGGCGAATTTTCGCCGTCCCTTGGGCTTCAGCAGCCACGCGGCGGCAAACAGGAGATACACGAATCCCATCCAGTATTTCAGATAGGGATTGCAGAAATACACGCCATGATACGGCAACGCCGCCAGTGCGTGACACACGGCCAGAATATACTTGATCAGCAGCCGGGGTACAAGGCCGATCACCGTCCCCAGCGGCAGGTAGAAAAAGCTGAGAAGCACCGCCGCCAGCCCGCCGATGAACACGATGCCCACCGCCCACAGGCACAGCAGGTTGCTCAAAAGGGACACCGGGGCGAAACTGCCGAAATAGTAGGCGCTGATAGGCGCCGTCAGTGCCAGACACCCGAAGGTTGTCGAAATACTAACAGTTGTAAAGGTAAAGAGCCTGCCATGCTTTTTCTCTCCTGCCAGCCCCCGGTAGAGCTTAGGAGACAGCCATAGCAGCCCCACCACCGCTCCAAAGGACAGCTGCAAGCTGACGGACTTCGCCGCGAAGGGGTTGTCCAGTAAGATCAGGAACAGCGCCGCCATCAAAGCCGTGGGTGGGTCGCTCTCCCGGCGGAACAGGGGCGCCGCCGTCAGAAAGCTCAGCATCACGCAGGCCCGCACCACCGAGGGAGACCCGCCGGTGAGCACCGCGTAGAAGATCAGCGTGGGGATGGCTGCCACCGCTGTCAGACGCCGGCGGTGCTTTCCCGCAAGAAAGCCCACCATCGCCAACAAATATGCGCAGTGCATTCCGCTGACTGCCAGAATGTGATAGACCCCTGCCTCGGACAGATCCACGTCCGCTTGGGTGGACAGTTCCCCTTTCCGGCCCGTCAGCAGCGCCAGCAGAAAACCGGCGTCGTCCCCAGAAAATAAGTCCCGGATGCGCGCCTGCATGGCCCGGCCCAACCGGGCGGGCCACCACCGGGGCGCGTCCACCGTCCCGGCATGGAAGGCCACCGTTCCCCGGCTGTACGCCAGAAGAAACACGCCCTTGGAGTTGAATACCGTCACATCGTCATCCCGGATGCGGGACGCGCTTTGCAGATACACCTCGTCGGTAAGGCACTGACCGGGAGAAAGCTGCAAAAGGGTCGGATCGCCGTAGTAGGTCAGCTTCCCCGGCAGTCCCTCCGCCCGCACCGTCACCTTTGCGCCGAAGCGGGTCTCGGTGGGATACTCCGTCAGGGTCATGGTCAGGGCCTGCTGGGTGTCCGCCAAGGCCTCCATAGGCGCACTGATCTGCCGGACATACAGCCAGTTCCACCCCAGCGCCAGCGCCACGCCCACCAGACAGAGGATCGCCCGTTTCCGCCAACATTCCGGCAGAAGCAGCGCCCCAAAGCCCAATGCAAGGCACACCAAGCCACCGGGCAGCAGCCAGCCGCCCAGTAGCAGATACTGCGCTAGAAAGATCCCTGCGGCAAACCCGCCGCAGAACAGCGCCAGCCGTCTCATTTGACAGGATACGGCTCCGGCCGGTCCGTCCGTCCCAGCAGGTAGTCCGTGCTGACGTGGTAATAGTCCGCCAGTTTATCCAGCACCCACGCCGGAGTTTCCCGTTCGCCGCTTTCGTAGCGCCGGTAAACGCTGCGGTGCATATTCAAATATTCCGCTATTGCTTTTTGAGATTTGTCATGATCTTCTCTCAAATCCCGCAAGCGTCTGATCTCCATAAGAATCACCCTATTGAATGTTACCAATTGGAAACATTCAAATCGGGTAATTGTTCCCATACGGGGCCAACTCAGAGTATACTACTTTCTCACACACTCCGCCAGTCTTTTGTCCAAATTAGAAAATTAAACGCAAGCGGAAGGCACTCCCGCCCTTCTCATGCACCGCTCCATCGGAAATAAACAGTGCGGGGCGCATAAAGCGTCCCGCACCGTTTTTCGCTCAATCAGCCCGGAGGCCAGGTCATATCCCGTCCGGCCAGCACATGGAAGTGCAGGTGGGGCACGGACTGCTGGCCCGCCTCGCCGATGTTGGACACCACCCGGTATCCGGCCTCGTCAAAGCCCAGCTCCTTGGACAGCTTGGCAATGACCTCAAAAATATGGGCCACCACAGCGCTGTTCTCCGCCGTTACAGCGGAAACGGACTGGATGTGGGCCTTGGGCACCACCAGAAAATGGGTGGGTGCCTGAGGGGCAATGTCGTTGAAGGCATAGCAAAGCTCGTCTTCATAGACCTTGCTGCTGGGGATCTCCCCGGCGATGATCTTACAGAACAGGCAATCGCTCATAGATAGGCTCCTTTCCGATCGGATGTTATCTCTTTTCGTGCTCCGGCACCACAGCGAAGGTTACCAGATCCTCCGTGCCATCGTTGACAAGGCTGTGGCTGTGACCTTTGGGGCAATAGTGGCAGGTGCCGGGAGCCACCGGCTCCCAGACCCCGTCATACAGCACCTTACCGGTGCCGGACAGAAAATACATGACTTCGCTGCTGGTTTCGTGGGTATGGAGGCCGATAGAAGCACCGGGGGCCAGCACGCTGCGCATGATCTTGTTGTCCATATCCTGAACAAGCTGCAAACGCGCCTCCCCCTCGCCTCCCTTCATGTGGGAAACAACGGAGGGCTCCAGTTCATCAAAACGAATCAGCATACACGTCTCTCCTTTTTACAGCTTGCCAGCCACGAAATCGTCCACGGCTGCCAGTGCGTCATCCACCTTGCTGACCTCCGTGCCGCCGCCCATGGCGCTGTCGGGCTTGCCGCCGCCCTTGCCGCCGCAGATGGGGGCGATGGCCTTGATGATATCGCCGGCCTTCACGCCCTTGGCCACGGCGTCCTTGCCGCAAACGGCCAGCAGCGTCACCTTACCGTCATTGACAGAGGCCAGAACGCCCACCACGCCGGGCTCCTTATCCCGGAGGAAGTCGCCCTGCTTGCGCATGGCGGCAGCGTCCATACCATCCCGCTGAGCGGTGATGACCTTCAGCTCACCCACCGTCTTAGCGGAGGCCAGAAAGCTCCGTGCCTCGCCCAGAGATGCCTGCTCCTTGAACTTTTCCAGCTCATGGCGCAGATCCTTCATCTCGTTCATCTGCTGCTCCAGACGGTTCTCCAGCTCGCCGGGGTTGGTCTTGAACATCTGGGCGATGTGGAACAGCACCTGCTGGTTGCGGTTGATGGTATCCAGCGTCAGCTGGCCCACGGTAGCCTCGATCCGGCGGACACCGGAGGCTACGGATGCCTCGCTCTTGATGCGGAAGGGACCCACCTTAGCGGTGTTATCCACATGGGTGCCGCCGCAGAATTCCATGGACACGCCGCCCATTTCCACCACGCGGACCACGTCGCTATACTTCTCGCCGAACATGGCCACAGCGCCCTTCTTCTTGGCCTCCTCGATGGGCAGCACCTCCGTTACCACAGGGATGCCTTCCAGGATGGCGTCGTTGACCAGCTTATCCACCTGCGCCAGCTGCTCCGGCGTGATGGCCTCAAAGTGGGTGAAGTCGAACCGCAGACGGTCAGGCTCCACCAGAGAGCCGGCCTGATGCACATGGTCGCCCAGCACCTTCTTCAGGGCCGCGTCCAGCAGATGGGTAGCGCTGTGGGCACGGCGGACGCCCTTGCGGCGCTCGGCGTCAATGGAGGCCGTCACGGTCTCCCCCACCTTGAACGTGCCGGAAACCACCTTGCCGTAGTGCATGAACTTGCCGCCCTTGTTCTTCTGGACGTTGTTCACCTCGAACTTGGCACCGCCGCAGGTGATGACGCCGTGGTCGGCCACCTGACCGCCCATTTCCGCGTAGAAGGGCGTCTTGTCCAGAACCACGATGCCGTCCACGCCGGTCATCAGCTCCTCAGCCAGCTCGTCCTCCACCACCAGGGCAACCACCTTGGCGTCCTCCACGGTATCGCGGTCATAGCCCACAAACTCGGTAGAGGGGATGTCCTTGCCGAACTCCACGCCGGCCCAGCCCAGATCGCCCAGGGCTTTCCGGGCCTCACGGGCGCGGGTCTTCTGCTCCTGCATCTCCTGATCGAAGGCGGAGCGGTCCAGCGTCATGCCGGCGTCCTCCACCATTTCGATGGTCAGGTCGATGGGGAAGCCGTAGGTATCGTACAGCTTGAAGGCGTCGGCGCCGGAGAAGGTGGTCTCCCCCTTTTCCTTGTGCTCAGCCAGCAGCTGATCGAAGATCTTCATGCCGCCGTCGATGGTCTTGGCGAAGTTCTCTTCCTCCACCCGGATCACCTTGGTGATATAGGCCTGCCGCTCCCGCAGTTCGGGATAGTGGCCTTCGTTTTCGTGAACAACGGTGTCCACCACCTCATACAGGAAGGGCTTGTTGACGCCCAGCAGCTTGCCGTGGCGGGCGGCCCGGCGCAACAGGCGGCGCAGCACATAGCCCCGGCCCTCGTTGGAAGGCAGCACGCCGTCGCAGATCATGAAGCTGGCAGAACGGATATGGTCGGTGATGACACGGAGGGACACGTCCTTCTCCTGGCTCTGGCCGTAGCTGGCGCCGGTGATCTCCGTGACCTTGTTGGTGATGTTCATAACGGTATCCACATCGAACAGGGAATCCACATCCTGGCACACCACGGCCAGACGCTCCAGCCCCATGCCGGTGTCGATATTCTTCTGCTTCAGCTCGGTGTAATGGTCGTGGCCATCGTTGTCGAACTGGGAGAACACCACGTTCCAGACCTCCATGTACCGGTCGCAGTCGCAGCCAACGGTGCAGCCGGGCTTGCCGCAGCCGTACTTCTCGCCCCGGTCATAGTAGATCTCGGAGCAGGGGCCGCAGGGGCCGGAGCCGTGCTCCCAGAAGTTGTCCGCCTTGCCGAACTTGAAGATCCGGTCCTCGGGAATACCGATCTCCTCATGCCAGATGCGGAAGGCCTCATCGTCGGCAGGGGTGGTCTCGTTGCCGGCGAACACGGAGGGATACAGACGGTTGGGGTCCAGACCCACCCACTCGGGGCTGGTCAGGAATTCCCACGCCCAGTGGATGGCCTCTTTCTTGAAGTAGTCACCGAAGGAGAAGTTGCCCAGCATCTCAAAATAGGTGCCGTGGCGGGCAGTATGGCCGATGTTCTCAATATCGCCGGTACGGATGCACTTCTGGCAGGTGGTGACCCGGTGACGGGGCGGCTCCTGCTCGCCGGTGAAGTAGGGCTTCATGGGTGCCATGCCGGAGTTGATCAGCAGCAGAGAAGCATCGTTCTGGGGGATCAGGGAAAAGCTGGGCAGACGCAGATGGTCTTTGGTCTCAAAGAAGTGCAGGAACATTTCCCGCAGCTCGTTGAGACCGTAGTTCTTGGGTTGAGACATAATCATTTCCTCCATTTTTATGTAAATTTCTTGATTTTTGACTGTAAACCGGGTTTCCGGCCGGAACGGAGCCGTCGGCGGTGTTCCGCAGCGGCTTTCTTACCGAAAAATAAAATGCTCCGCCCCGGACATAGGGGCGAAGCATTGCTTCACGGTACCACCCTAATTATCCCCCATCCTTGGGGGCATCTTAGCCACCGGTAACGGCGTGACCCGTCCCGCTCACCGCGGGCCGCTCCGAAGCGGCTGCTTCCCGGCGTAGGTAAGGGACTTGCACCAAATCTCCCTCTCGCTGATCCGGTTTCGGAAAGCTGACTTCATCCAAGCGTTTTTAAAGATTGAATACAGAAGTCATTATACCGTTTTTCCGACTGTTGTCAAGATTTTTCCCCATGTCCCGTCCCGGATTTTGAAGGGGCGGCGGCCCATCCCCGGATTTTCAATCATCTTGAAGCAACCGGAGAAATCTGGTATTCTTTAATTATATAGAATAGAATCGACGAAAATCGGTACTGACGGAGGTGTGATAACCATGACCCTATCCACTGCGGCCGCGCTGGCAAAGCTGTTCGGGCAATACCTGCTCCAGCCGATCCCCTTCACGCTGACCTTTCTGCTCCCGCTCCTGTTCCGCTTGATCGCCCGCAAATACATCTGGCTCACTCTCCCCTTGACCGCACTGGCGGAGGTGCTCCTGAATTGGGACAGCTTTTGTTATTACGAGGCCCGCGGCCTCGCCCTCCTGTTCACACTGACGCAGCTTGCAGCCATGGCGGTTTTCGTGTGGATCTTACAGGCCGCCGCCAAAAACTCCCGGTAAAGGCCCCGTTTCTCACAGAGGATAGGGCGAGCCGGTCCACAGCAGCCGGGTCCCCACACCGGGCAGCAGCCGCTCCGCCCCCTCTACCCCCGGCAGGGGAAATTCCTGTGGCTCCAATACGCCGCCGCACAGCAGCGGCAGCGTCCGTTGGACGCACAGCACCGGCTCCCGCAGGCTGGACAGGGTGATGCTGTCCCGTGGGGACAGTCCGTAGGTCACCACCGTTTCCGCCCGGAGATCGTTTCTTGGACAGTCCCCCGGCAGCAGTAAGATCTCCGCTGTCACCGCCGCAGGCTCCGGCAGCAGCGCACAGCCCATCGGCGTCAGCGTCAGCAGATCCCACCGCTTTCGGCAGACCGCCCCGGCGTCCCGCAGATGGCAAATCTCTGCGGGCAGCAGAAATTCCCACACATCGGGACACAAAAAAAATCCTCCGTCCATCAAACCACCTCGCCCATAGTTTGAACAGCGGGAAAAATTTCATACAGGTCCTCGTTTTTTCTGTTGGAATATGATATAGTATTTCTATTCTGTTCATGAGGTGAAGTGTGTGGATTTCTGGCGGCATCTGAAAACGGTCCAGCGCCATCGGCGGCTGGTGCGGCAGCACTGTTTCCGTCTGGGGCTATACTGGCAGGGCTTGACCCACGACCTGTCCAAGTTCTCTCCGGTGGAGTTCTGGGCCGGCGTCAAATATTTTCAGGGAGACCGCAGCCCCAATGACGCCCAGCGCCGGAAGGTCGGTTACAGCGCCTCGTGGATGCACCACAAGGGCCGCAACCGCCATCATTTTGAATACTGGACGGATTACGGTGTCAGCGGCGAGGGCATCGTCGGCGTGGAGATGCCGAAAAAATATGTAGCGGAGATGTTCTGCGACCGGTTGGCTGCCAGCAAGGTCTACCGGGGTCAGGACTTTCAGCCGGGAGACCCCTACCAGTTTTTCCAGTATGGCAAAAAGAAGCGGCTGCTCATGCATCCGGCCACCTCGGAACTGCTGGAGACCATCCTGATCGTCCTCCGGGATCAGGGAGAGGACGCCGCCTTCGACTATGTGCGGCGGGAGGTCTTGGGGAAGAAGTAGGTTTTTTCATACCGGAATTATGTGAACTCCCGAAAAGCGTTGCATTAGTAACAACGCTATCCCTTGTTACATAAAGATTTGCCGAAACAGAAAAGCGGTGGTGTTCCGAATGGAACACCACCGCTTTATGTCAACCGTTTTTTAATTTATGCAACATCTTTCCAGAGGTCATCGGAGGGACATTCCCCCTCCCCTGTTCCTCTATCGGGCAGAAAGGAAACGCCCGTCCGGTCACAGAAAGATTCCGTTATTCGTTCTCCCAGTTATGCCAGACGTTCTGGACATCGTCGTTGTCCTCCAGCATATCAATGAGCTTCTGCATATTCTTCAGGTCGCCCTCATCGGTGAGGGAGATGTAGTTCTGGGGCACCATGGCGATGTCGGCAGAGAGGAAGGTGTAGCCCTTGTCCTCCAGTGCCTTGACCACAGTGTTGAAGTCATCGGGCTCGCAGCGGACTTCCATCACCATGCCGTCAGCTTCGAAGTCGGCAGCACCGGCCTCCAGCGCGTCCATCATCACGGTATCCTCGTCCAGCTCCTGATCCTCATTGTCAATGACGATCACACCCTTCCGGTCAAAGCTCCAGGACACGCAGCCCTGCGCGCCCAGATTGCCGTTGCACTTATCAAAGGCGTGACGAACCTCGGGAGCGGTACGCTGACGGTTGTCGGTCAGAGCGTCCACGATGACGGCCACACCGCCGGGACCGTAGCCCTCATAGGTGACAGCCTCAAAGTTCTCGGTGTTTCCGGCACCCAGCGCCTTATCAATGGTGCGCTTGATGTTGTCATTGGGCATATTGACGGCCTTGGCCTTGGCGATCACGGTAGCCAGACGGGAGTTGTTGGCGGGGTCGCCGGAGCCGCCGCCTTCCTTCACGGCAACGATGATCTCCTTGGCAATCTTGGTGAATGCGGCGGAACGCTTGGCGTCAGCAGCGCCCTTGGTCTTTTGAATGTTATGCCATTTAGAATGTCCGGACATAGTAGTTATTCTCCTTCAACAAAATATTGGATGGCTTCCTTATGGGAAGCGGATTTCAGTATGGTAAGCTGGGGAAATTCCTTCTCCAGATAAGTGACTAATTTTGCACAGACCGGGTCCTCCGTCGGAAAATGGCCCGCGTCAATAAGGTTGATGCCCTTGGGCACGGCGTCCAAGAACTGGTGGTAGGTGAGATCCGAGGTGACAAAGGTATCACACCCAGCGGCGATCACCGCGTCGATCTCGTCGCCGCAGGCGCCGCCGCCCACCGCTATATATTCTACCGGCCGGTCCCCGGCATAGCGTACGCCGTTGGCGTGTAACGCTTTGCATACCTCACCCGCAAAGTCAGATAGCTTTACAGGGTTTCGCAGCCGTCCCACACGGCAGAGACCGGTCTCATCCCCCGGCATAGGCCCAGGGTCCTCGATTCGCAGTGCCTCGGCCAGTGCGTCGTTGACGCCGCCGGGGGCAATATCCAGATTTGTGTGCATGGAGATCACAGAAATATCCGCTTTCACCAATCTCCGCAGCAGACGGCCCAGATAGCGGTCGGGCCGCAGGGTCTGCATCTCCGCCTGATGCCAGCGGACGTTCATCAGCGGATGGTGGGACACGATGAGCTGGCAGCCCAGCTTTTCCGCTTCGGAGACCACATTCTCCGTCACGTCCAGCGCCACCAGCACCCGCTGGACCTCCTGATCGGGGCTGCCTTCCAGATGCCCCACGTTGTCCCAATCGAACGCAAGATCCTTGGGGGCCAGCTGGAATAACGCCTGTTCAATTTGTGCGACGGTTGGCATGGCGCCACTCCTTTCTTGCCCGTAATAACGCGGTCAAAATCTCCCGCAGTTCCTCCGTCCGCGCTTGCAGCCGGGTGGAGCGTTTCGCTCCCGCCAGTGCCATCTGCGTGCGGACGATTTTTTCAACGATGTATCGATCCGCCAGCGGATCGTGGGCCAGCCCTATGCCGCCCCAGACCTGACTGAGGGACAGTTCCATTTTCCCCGCCTTGGCCTCCATCACAGTGTACAGGGTTCCCCGGTCGCGGACCAGTGCTTCCCGCGTGATGGCAAAACCGTTTTCCGCCAGATATTGCCGCACCATTTCCTCATGGGACTGGGGCTGCAGCAGCAGCGTGTGCTGCCCATCCGCCGTCCACGGTGCGGCCTTCAGGATCGAGAGGATCGTCTCCCCTCCCATCCCCGCAATGGTAACGGTGTCCACCTCAGAGGGGCGGATCCCGGCAAGGCCATTGCAGAGTCGGTATTCAATGTTGTCCGTACCGTAGAGCGATCCGGTCACCTTGGCCCGCTCCAACGGGCCGGGCCGCAGATCGCTGGCCACTGCTCCCCGGATCTTTCCCTGAAGCCGCAGCCACGTGGGGAGATAGCCGTGATCGGTGCCAACATCGGCCAGATACGCGCCCTCAGGCACCCACCCGGCGATCAGCCGCAGCCGGGGCGGCAATTCCAGCGCCCGCATAGTCTCTCCCCTTTCCGGTGGTTTTGTCCGTTCGTTCCAGGCATGGTTCAGGACGCATACGGTATTCCCGTATGCGTCCCCGCAAGAACTTCGTTCCTGCGGGGTTGGTTTTTCATGTGAAAAACCGTTTGATTGAAATCGTGCAGAAAACCCCTCCTGGGTTTTCCGCACACACCTTTCCTTCTCGTCGATGAACGCTTTCCGTTCGTTCCGGGCATGGTTCAGGACGCATACGGTATTCCCGTATGCGTCCTGTCATGTGGCGCAATTACTGAGCCTTGTTAGCTTCCTCGTTCACCAGAGCCAGCAGCTTGTCCACGTCGATGCCGTGGACCATGCAGGCCTCCTCCACGGTCTCGCCGCGGGAAGAGGGGCAGCCCAGGCAATGCATACCGATGGACAGGAAAATGGGCGCAGTCTGAGGTGCAACGTCCAGAATATCACCGATGATGGTGTCCTTCGTAATATTGATCATTGGAATGATCCTCCTGTTTTGAAAAATGAACACTAATATTATACTCAATTTTTTCTGTGATTTCAATAGATAATCGAAGAAAAGCCGTATAAACCGGGAAAATCATTTGGAAATTTTGCAAAAATCAGCGATCAGCGCAGGAACATGGCATCGCCGAAGCTGAAAAAGCGGTATTTTTCCCGGACGGCTTCCTCATAAGCGGCCAGAACATGCTCCCGTCCGGCAAAGGCGGACACCAGCATGATGAGGGTGCTCTCCGGCAGGTGGAAGTTGGTCACAAGGCCGTCCATCACCTTGAAGCGGTAGCCGGGGTAGATATAGATGTTGGTCCAGCCGGCCTTGGCCTCCATGTGGCCGTCCTCCGCCGCCCAGGATTCCAGCGTCCGGCAGGAGGTGGTGCCCACGCAGATGCAGCGCCCGCCGTTGGCTTTGGTACGGTTGATGAGGTCCGCCGTCTCCTGTGAGATCACGCAGTATTCACTGTGCATCTCGTGGTCGGTGATCTCGTCCTCCTTCACGGGGCGGAAGGTGCCAAGACCCACATGAAGCGTCACATAGCCGATGTTCACGCCCTTGGCCTTGATCTGCTCCAGCAGCTCCGGAGTGAAGTGCAGTCCCGCCGTGGGGGCCGCCGCGCTGCCCAGCACCTTGGAGTACACCGTCTGATACCGCTCCTGATCCTGAAGCTCCTCCTTGATGTAGGGCGGCAGGGGCATTTTACCCAGATGCTCCAAAATCTCCAGGAAAATTCCCTCGTAATCAAAGCGCACCAGACGGTTGCCGTCCGGCAGGACCTTTGTGACCTCTGCCGTCAGCTCGCCGTTGCCGAAGGAGAGTTTGGCTCCCTCCCGCATATGCCGTCCCGGACGCACCAGACATTCCCACGTCTTTTCTCCCCGGTCGATGAGCAGCAGCACCTCACAGGCGCCGCCTCCCGGCAGACGCTGGCCCAGCAGACGGGCGGGCAGCACCCGGGAATCGTTCAGGATCAGGCAGTCACCGGGGTTCAGGAAGTCCGGCAGCTCGTAGAAATGGTGATGCTCCCAGGCGCCGGTGTTCCGGTCCAGAGTCATGAGCCGGGAACCGTCCCGCCGCTCCAGCGGCGTCTGGGCGATCAGTTCCTCCGGGAGCTGGTAGTTAAAATCGCTTGTTTTCATGTTCAACCTCACTTGATGGTAATATCTGTATAGTAGAATTCCAGAATTTCGTCATAGGTATACCCCAGCTCCGCCATGGCCTTGGCACCGTACTGGCTCATGCCGAGATTGTGGCCGCTGCCGCTGCCGGTGATGGTAAAGGTGCCGTCCTTGGAAAACGCAGGCGTTTGGCCTTCGCCTACCGTAGATGTTCCGGAGGCAGACAGCACCGATGCGCTGCCGTCCAGTCTGACGGTCTTTCCGCCGCCGCTGAGGACGCTGATCCCTTCCAAGGAGCGGAGCACTGTATTGCTGTCATTGATATAAATGCCGCCGGAGGCTGTGCCGGCTCCGTTGATGGTGAACCGCTGGCTCTTGACGGATTTATTATAGGTGCTGGAATAGAAGATCGTACGGCAGGTCTCCCCTTTTACCGTCACGCTGTCCCGGCTGCCCTCAAAGGTCACCTTGCTGACGTTGCCCATCGGCGTGAACTCCGCCACATAGACGTTTTTCACAGTGCCGATGCTGTACCCCTTCTGCTCTAAGATCCACGTCAGTTCATCGGCGGTGTAGGTCACGGTCCAATTGTAATTGGGAATGGTGGTCTGGGCCTCATAGGGGTCCTTCTTCCCCACCAGATAGGGAATACTGCTCCAGACATTGGCGGCGTCCTCCGTGGCCCCGCCGTTTGACGCGCAGTAGACCACCGTATCCGCGGGCTTGCCGCCGTAATAGATCATCTCGCCCGCCGTGTTGTCCACCGCCGCGTCCGTCATATCGGTTGCCCGGTTGCGGCCGTAGTACACCTGACAGTCGGTGCCGGCGCAAACGTCAAAGCCCAAAGAGGGATGCCGGGTCTTTACGGCGTAGGTGCGGGCACAGACCGCCTGGGCTTCCAGAGCCGCCAGCGGCCAGTCTTTGTCCATCTCGTAGGGCACAACGCCCTTTACATAGTCTTCAATATCCACCACGTTGATAACCGTCAAAGTGCCGTCGGCGTTGCAGCGGTACTCAAAGCCGCCGGGGTACTTATAGCCCTTGCACCAGGTCTCCGTGTGCCGTCCCATGGGGCGGATGCCGAGACAGTAGCCGTTGTCCCGGAATTGGAACAAGACCTCCCCACTGCGGGTCTCCGTCACCGTCACGCCGTTTCCGGAGCCGGAAGCCTGCATGGTGATGGTGGTCTCGTCGGTCTCGTCCAGATAGACGAACTCCCGGTCCTCGTCATAGTAGCCGAACTCGTATCCGGACCCCACGGCATTTTCCAGATTGGCGGCTTCCAGAGCCATGTCGCCCCAGCGGATGCCCACCTTCAGGGTGTCATTGACCACAGCGGACGCCGAAACGGCAGTCAGGCTGAACAAAGTGATGATAAACAGAAAGGACAACACACGTTTTTTCATAAAACCTCCCAATGGCGAATACCTTGACGATAGAGGATCTGTCTGCTATTATATAGACAAATGTCCGCGGTACAAAAACACATCTCATGGACGTACATATCTTAATTATTATAATACACATTGGCCCCGGATTCAACCGGAATCGACGATTTCCCCGGGACCCGAAGGAGGAATCTGCTATGAAACGGTATCAGGTCGGCATCATCGGCGGTACGGGTATGGTGGGCCAGCGTTTTGTGACCCTGTTGGAAAACCATCCCTGGTTCCAGCTCACCGCCATCGCTGCCAGCGCCAGAAGCGCGGGAAAGTCCTATTGGGAGGCCGTCTGTGACCGCTGGGCTCTGGATATTCCCTGCCCTGAAGCCGCAAAATCCCTGATGGTGCTGGACGCTGAGGCGGACGCGGTGAAGTTGGCCGGTATGGTGGATTTCTGCTTCTGCGCCGTGGATATGCCGAAGGACGCCATCCGGGCGCTGGAGGAAACCTACGCCAAGCTGGAATGTCCCATCGTTTCTAACAACTCCGCCCACCGCTGGACAGAGGATGTGCCCATGGTGGTGCCGGAGATTAACGCCGAGCATCTGGCGGTCATCGAGGCCCAGCGAAAGCGGCTGGGCACCAAGCGGGGGTTCATCGCCGTCAAGAGCAACTGCTCCCTCCAGAGCTACGTCCCTGCCCTCCACCCTCTGATGAAATACGGTCTGGAACGCGCGCTGGTGTGCACCTATCAGGCGATCTCCGGCGCAGGGAAAACCTTCCAACGCTGGCCGGAAATGGTGGATAACTGCATCCCCTACATCGGCGGCGAGGAGGAAAAAAGCGAGCAGGAGCCGCTGAAGCTGTGGGGCCGGGTGGAAAATGGCAAGATCGTCAAGGCGGAGGGGCCCGCCATCACCGCCCAGTGCTTCCGGGTAGCCTGTCAGGACGGCCACATGGCCGCCGTGTTCATGAAATTCAAGGACGGCTGCAAGCCCTCAATGGAGCAGATCAAAGCGGATTGGGCCGCATTCCGGGGCCCAGCGCAGGAATTGCAGTTACCCTCCGCCCCCAAGCAATTTCTCCACTATTTTGAGGAACCGGACCGCCCCCAGACCCGTCTGGACCGGATGCTGGAGCGGGGCATGGCGGTGTCTCTGGGCCGTCTGCGGGAGGATACCCAGTATGACTACAAATTTGTGGGGCTGAGCCACAATACCCTTCGTGGGGCCGCCGGGGGTGCTGTTCTGTTGGCAGAGCTGCTGTGCGCAAATGGCTATATTCAGCAGGTGTAAAGGCAAACAACTTAATTGCACAAAAGCGGATGCCAAAGCAGGCATCCGCTTTTTCATGTTGAAAAGGGAGGTATTTTATTGTGAAGGAGATTCTCTTTACAGGTTCTGGTGTGGCTATTGTGACGCCGTTTCACGCCGGGGCGGTGAATTTTCCCGCCTTTGGGCGGCTCATCGACCGGCAGATCGACGGCGGCACCGACGCCATCATCGTCTGCGGTACCACCGGAGAGGCGGCCACCATGACCCAGAAGGAGCGCACGGAGACCATCGCCTATTGCGTGGACCGGGTGGCGGGGCGCGTGCCGGTGATCGCCGGTACCGGCGCCAACGATACTCAGGTAGCCCGGGAAAACGCCCTGGCTGCGGAGCGCCTCGGCGTGGACGGTCTGCTGATCGTCACCCCCTACTACAACAAGGCAACCCAGCAAGGTCTGCTGCGGCACTACAAGGTCATTGCGGATTCCGTGGGCATTCCCATCATCCTCTACAACGTCCCCTCCCGCACCGGGGTCAACATCCAGCCGGAGACCTATGCGGAGCTGGCCCAACACCCCAACATCGCAGGTGTCAAGGAGGCCAGCGGGAATTTCAGCCAAATCCAAAAAACCCGGAACCTCTGCCCTGCCGATTTCTCCATCTGGTCCGGCAATGACGATGAGACCGCCGCCATCTGTATGCTGGGCGGTTCCGGGGTCATTTCCGTGGTGGCCAACGTCCTCCCCGCAGAAATGCACCGGCTGACGACCCTCTGCCTTGCCAACAGCTTCGATGCGGCGGGCAGGCTGCAATTAAGGCTGAAGCCCCTGTGCGACGCGCTGTTCTGCGAGGTGAATCCCATTCCGGTAAAAACCGCCCTGAATCTCATGGGTCTGGAGGCCGGGGAACTGCGGCTTCCCCTCTGTCCGCCCACCGATGCCAGCGTGGAGCGGTTGAAGCTGGCCCTTTCATCGTGGGATCTGCTGCCGGAGCAGACCTCTTGAGCTTCTTTTCCCGGGAAAAGTGCCGCTGTTCTTGCGAACAGCGGCACTCAGCGTGTCGAAAAAATCTTTTCTCCCCGCTGAGGCAATTTTCAGAGCTTTTACAAAGCACTGAAAATATTGATTTCAATGGCGCAGGACACCCTTCTTGGGTTTCCCGCGCACACCCTTCCTCTCCGTTGCGGAGAATCTACCTCTTTATCGACAGCCTCAGTGCCGCTGTCCTTGCGAACAGCGGCACTTTTAAAAGAATTTACAGCTTTTTCGTCAGCATCAGGCGGTATAGGCTCTGTGGAAGACCTTCTTGCCCTTCTTGATGACCACGCCGTCTCCGGCGAACTGCGCCTGATCGAAGGTCACATCGATGGACGCCACCTTCTGATCATTGACAGCCACGCCGCCCTGCTGGATCAGACGGCGGGCCTCGCCGTTGGAGGCGCACAGGCCGCAGGCCACCAGCAGCTCGATGGCACCGATCTTACCATCGGTAAACCGGGCCTCCGGCAGCTGGGTAGCGGGCATATTTTCGCTGCTGCCGCTGCCGCCGAACAGGGCGCGGGCGGCCTCCTGAGCCTTGTCGGCCTCGGCCTCGCCGTGGACCAGCTTGGTCAACTCGTAGGCCAGGATCTCCTTGGCCTGATTGAGCTGGCTGCCCTCCCAGGCGTCCATAGCGTCGATCTGCTCCAGGGGCAGGAAGGTCAGCATGCGGATGCACTTGAGCACGTCGGCATCGCCCACGTTCCGCCAATACTGATAGAAATCAAAGGGTGTGGTCTTGTTGGGGTCCAGCCACACCGCGCCGCTGGCGGTCTTGCCCATCTTCTTGCCCTCGCTGTTGAGCAGCAGGGTGATGGTCATGGCGTGGGCGTCCTTGCCCAGCTTGCGGCGGATCAGCTCCGTGCCGCCCAGCATGTTGCTCCACTGGTCATCACCGCCGAACTGCATATTGCAGCCGTAGTGCTGGAAGAGGTAGTAGAAGTCATAGCTCTGCATGATCATGTAGTTGAACTCCAGGAAGCTGAGGCCCTTTTCCATGCGCTGCTTGTAGCACTCGGCCCGGAGCATATTGTTGACGCTGAAGCAGGCGCCCACATCCCGCAGAAGATCGATATAGTTCAGCTTCAGCAGCCAGTCGGCGTTGTTGACCATGATGGCCTTGTCCTCGCCGAAGTCGATGAAGCGCTCCATCTGGCGCTTGAAGCAGTCGCAGTTGTGCTGGATGGTCTCCGGGGTCATCATGTTCCGCATATCGGTGCGGCCGGAGGGATCGCCGATGTAGCCGGTGCCGCCGCCCACCAGCACGACGGGGCGGTTGCCCGCCATCTGCAGGCGCTTCATCAGGCACAGGGCCATGAAGTGACCCACGTGCAGGCTGTCCGCCGTGGGGTCAAAGCCGAT
>CEAF01036884.1_pt1 | contig 72974 bp, 67 predicted proteins | sample 557431 | NCBI WGS metagenome assembly CEAF01 (sample SAMEA3182068, study PRJEB8094) | gut metagenome | biome: human; feature: gut; material: Stool; isolation source: human stools | place: Canada | collected 2013-11-18 | reverse complement strand
GGAGATAACCCAAGAAGGGATACACCGTCGGCTCAAGCCAATCAGCGGATACTGCATATCCGCTGATTGGGAGCCTTCCTCGAAACAGGCTCGCTTGATCCGCCACCGGCGGCGCTTCGCCTGTTTCCCTGCGCCATTAAAATCCTAAGTTTTCAGAACTTTTATAAAGTTCTGAAAACTTGCTCAGCGGGGAGAAAAGACTTTTTTGACACGCTGAGTTAGAATCTGATGAGGAGGATCTCACCATGCGCGTCATCACCGGCTCCGCCAGGGGCCGCCGTCTGAAAGAATTAGAGGGGATGGAGACACGGCCCACCACTGACCGGGTGAAGGAAGGGCTGTTCAACGTCCTGCAATTTGATATTGAGGGCCGTAAGGTCCTGGACCTGTTTGCCGGCACCGGCCAGCTGGGCATCGAGTGCCTCAGCCGGGGCGCGGCTTCCGCTGTGTTTGTGGACCGGCGGCCGGATGCGGCAGCTTTGACCCGCGAAAACCTGAAGCTCTGCGATTTGACGGACCGGGCCCGGGTGGTGGCCGGGGATTCCATGGAGTTCCTGAAATCCGTCCGGGAGAAGTACGACCTGGTGTTTCTGGACCCGCCTTACCAGACGGACCTGCTGGAAACCGCCATTGCCCATATTGCCCGTCATGACCTGCTGAACGTTCACGGCATGATGATCGCGGAGCATCCGGTGGACAAGGTCCTGCCGGCCCTGTCCGCACCCTACCGCATGGGCCGGACCTACCGGTACGGCAAGATCGCCGTCACCATCTACCACCGGGACGGAGACGAGGGGGCGCAGGTATGAGGATCGCAGTCTGTTCCGGCAGCTTTGACCCCATCACGCTGGGACACATGGATATTATTCGCCGCACGGCGGCCTGCTTCGATCAGGTGTATGTCTGCGTCAGCCCCAATGCAGAAAAGCGGGGCCAGATGTTTACCCCGGAGCAAAAACTGAAGCTTGTGGAGGCGGCGGTTTTAGAGCTGCCCAACGTAACGGCGGAGCTGTACGGCGGTCTGCTGGCCGATTTCGCCACGGAGCGGAAGGCTACCGCCATTGTCCGGGGCATCCGGACCCAGAGCGATTTCGATACGGAGTATCAGCAGGCCATGGTGAACCGGGGTCTGCATCCGGGGCTGGAAACGCTGCTGCTGCCTGCGGACCCGGCGTACATCTATTTGAGCTCCACCGTGGCAAGGGAGATGATCCATTATCATCAGCCCCTTGATAAGTACCTGCCCAAGGCGATCCTGCCCCTGATCCGGGACTGGACGGAACAACGATAAGGAGAATGCGTTATGGCTGAAAACGATGTAAACCGTTTAATTGATATGCTGTATGAACGGGTCGAGGACGCCAAGTCCCCCGCCCTGAAGCCCAACCTCAGCATGGTGGACCGGGACGAGGTGCTGGATCTGCTGGACGAGCTGCGGAACCAGCTTCCTGTGGAGCTGAAGCGGGCTCAGGAGCTGCTGGCCGCCCGGGAAAAATTTGTGGACGAGGCCAAGCGGGACGTGGAGCGGATGATGCGTCAGGCGGATCTGGAGGCCAAGAGCAAGGTTTCTGATAGCGAGGTGCTCTATGCCGCCAAGGAGAAGGCCCGGAAGATCATTGCCGACGCGGAGGATCGCTCCCGCCAGCTCTGTCAGGTGGCAAATGAGTACGCAGAGGATGCTCTGGCCCGGACGGAGGAGGCTGTACAGGCCGCGCTGACCGAGGTGAAGCAGTCCCGGTCCGCATTCCGGGCCGCTTCCGCCGCCAAGCTTCAGGAACAGCGGGAAAAGCTGGAGGCAGAAAGAAAGACTGCGGAAGAGACAGAAAATTGACGTGCTGTCCGCCGCAATGCAAGCGGACGAAACACATAGGAACAAGTATAGTCGGTGTGGAAAAGATGGTTGACCATAACGGAGACTGTCTGCCGTAAAAAAGGGGTTTTGCGGGAAAATTCGTTAAAAATGACGAAAAAGAACCTGCAACTTTTTCAAAAACTCTATATTTAGCGCAACTTGCGTTCTGAAAAAGAATGACAACACAAGATATTGTGTTGTCATTCTTTTTATTTTTACGTAAACCAATCAACGGTGATGGAAGAAATGCTTGAAAACGGTGAATTATTCCTGACTTTTGGCAAAAAGTGGCCTGTTTTCAAGGGTTTGCGTCGGAAAAAAATACTTGCAATCCCCCTTGAAATCGCTTATACTCAGGGTGTGTGGTGGGGAAAAGTGGGGAAGATGTGGATAACAGTGCCACATTGGACCACGAAAACCCAAAAAGTAGGGAAGGAGGGCACCGCTATGGCCAGACTCATGGGCAAGTCCAATAACACCATTGACTCCAAGGGCCGGCTGGTGATCCCCTCCAATATGCGGGAAGCACTGGGAGACCGGTTTTATATTACCATCGGCGCCCAGCACTGCCTGACCATTTACCCCGAGGCCAAGTGGAACCAGATGTCCGAGGATATGGACGAGTTGCCCTACACCGAGGCCCGGGCACTGACGCTGCTGTATGCCAACGCTGTGGAGTGCGAGCCTGACGGTCAGGGCCGCGTTCTGATCCCCGCTGCCCTGCGGAACTACGCAAACCTGAAAAAGACCGCCACCATCGTGGGCATGAACGCCTTTGCCGAGATTTGGGATTCCGCCACCTGGACGGAGCGGGAACGCCAGATGCTGGAAGAGGACGATATGGCCGCCGCCATGGACGCCTTGGCGCGGGCCCGTCGGAATCGGAGCTGAGCTATGGAATTTACCCACAAGCCCGTTTTGCTGGCCGAGTGCATCGAAGCGCTGCATATCCGGCCGGAGGGAATTTATGTAGATGGCACACTGGGCCGTGCGGGGCACTCAAGAGAGATCGCCCAAAGGCTCACCACCGGCCGGCTGGTGTGCATTGACCGGGACCAGGCCGCCATCGACGCGGCCCAGGAGCGGCTGGCTCCCTGGATGGACCGGGTGACGCTGGTCCACAGTAATTTCGACCGGGTCAGCGAGATTTTGGCGGAGTTGGACATTCCCGGCGTGGACGGTATGTTATTTGATCTGGGAGTATCCTCTCCTCAGCTGGATGACGCGTCCCGTGGTTTTTCCTATATGCATGACGCGCCGCTGGATATGCGGATGGACGCCACCGCCCCTCTCACCGCTTATGATGTGGTAAACACCTGGAGCTACGAGGAGCTGCGCCGCATTTTGTTTGAGTACGGCGAGGAGCGCTACGCCCCCGCCATTGCGAAAAGAATCGTACAGGCCCGGGAGACCGCGCCGGTCCAGACTACATTGGAACTGGCGGAGCTGATCCGCTCTGCCATGCCTGCCGCCGCGCTCCGGGAGAAACAGCACCCGGCCAAGCGGAGCTTTCAGGCCATCCGCATTGCCGTCAACGGCGAGCTGGACGCCCTGCCGCCCATGCTCAGCGGAGCCATTGATCGTCTGAACCCCGGCGGCCGGCTGGCCGTCATCACCTTCCATTCTCTGGAGGACCGCATTGTGAAGCGGGCCTTTCAGGATGCCGCAAAGGGTTGCACCTGCCCGCCGGAATTTCCGGTGTGCGTGTGCGGGAAAAAGCCCAGAGTGCAGCTGGTGACCCGGAAGCCTATCGTTTCGGGAGCGGCGGAGCTGGAAGAAAACAGCCGGGCCCGCAGCGCCAAGCTGCGGGTGGTAGAAAAATGTGACCCATTTGATATTTGACTTTTAAAAAGGGACAAGCCCTTTATTGTGTGTTGATTTTGTGGAAGGGAGGGACTCTGCAATGGCGTCAGCGGCCAGAGAATACCGTTATGCGCATCGGGAATTCAGCACAAACGGGAGTCTGGCCCGGGATCTGGACTGGGCAGTCCGGGAACGGGAATTGGAACATGCCGGCGAGGTCCCTCGCCACGAGCGGACACAGGCGGCTCCGAAGGTTTATCATAAGGAACAGGTTTTGGTGCGGGAGCGTCAGGCGATCCCCGTGCTATCTGTGTTGGGGGTAACGGCTGTGGCCGTGGCCGCGGTGATGCTGCTGCTGAGCTATGTGCAGCTGACCACCTTGGCCGCCGACACCGTGGCTTTGAAAAGCGAACTGACGGTCTTGCAGGCGGAAAATGTCAGCCTGACGGCCCAGCACGAGCAGATGTTTGATATGGCCACCGTCAAGGAGGTGGCGGCTGCCGCCGGAATGTCCAAGCCCACCAGCAGCCAGATCACCTATCTGGATCTGGACAGCGAGGACAGCGCCGTGGTCTACCGGACGGAGACCCCCAGCGTTTTCAGCCGGATCTTAAGCTCCTTGCATCATGGAGTCTACGCCGTGGTGGAATATTTCGACTGAACCTGAAATAAGTATGTTGTGACACAGCGGGGAGTGAGAAGCCGGCGTCTTCTTACTCCCCTTCTTTGCTGAATTGCCCCTGAAAGGAGAACTCTATGGCATCCAATCCCCGGAGAAAAAGCGACGCGGCCCGGCGGGCCAATCAGGTCATCCGCAGCCGGACGGTGCTGGTCATGCTGCTGTTGGGTATCGTGACCTTTGCGGTGCTGTTCTGGAAGCTATATGACATCCAGATCCGTCAGCACAGCGTATTGCAGGAAAAAGCCATCGAGCAGCAGACCCGCAGCGCGGTGGTCAACGCCTCCCGAGGCACCGTTTATGACCGAAACCTCAACACGCTGGCCATCTCCGCCACGGCGGAGGATGTAAACATCTCTCCAATGCGGATCGCGGAGTTTGTGGAGAGCCAAAAGGAAAAGCAGGAGAAGGCCGCCAAGAAGGCGGCGGATAAGGGAGAGACTTACACAGCCCCTATCCTGCGGGATCAGGCCTACATCGCCAAGGGCCTCAGCCGCATTCTGGGCGTGGAACAGGAGACTCTGGAAACCCGGATGACCAAGACCAACTATGACTACTGGAACATCAAGAAGCGGGCGGATCAGACGGTTTCCGACGAAGTTCGCCGTTTCATCAACGGCGAGATCGACCCTGACGGCAATGAGGTGCCGGAATCGGATCGGGTAAAGCTTCAAGGCGTCTGGCTCCAGCCATCCTCCAAGCGGTACTACCTGTACGGATCTCTGGCTTCCGGCGTTCTGGGCTTTGTCAACTCCGACGGCGTGGGCAGTGTGGGTCTGGAGGCCAAGTACGACGATACCCTTACCGGTACTGCCGGGTATACCATCAGTGCCCGAAACGCCGCCGGCACGGAACTGATGTACAACTACGAGCAGATCTTCGATGCGGAAAACGGGCACAGTCTGGTGCTGACGCTGGATGCCAACGTCCAGATGAGTCTGGAAAACGGATTGGAGAGTATGCTGAAAAAATACGGCGCCAAAAACGGCGGCACCGGCATCGTTATGGATGTGAACTCCGGAGCTATCGTGGCCATGGCGTCCTATCCCAACTACGATCTGAATGACTACGGCACGATTTTTGACGATGCCCTGAAAACCAAGCTGGATACGGAGCTTGCCAAGATCGACGCAAAGCGCTCCACCTATGAATCGGAGGAGGCGTATGCCGAGGCCCGGTCTGCGGCCATCAACAGCGCCGTCCAGTCCCAGTGGCGCAACAAGTGCATCGACTCCACCTACGAGCCGGGTTCCACCTACAAGCCCATTACACTGGCGGCGGCGCTGGAGGAGGGCAAGGTGACGAAAAACTCCACCTTCTACTGCTCCGGCTCCACCCATGTGCAGGGCTGGAACAAGGCCATCTACTGTTCCAACCACAGCGGCCACGGTCAGCAGACCCTCATCGAGGCGGTGGGCCATTCCTGCAACCCTGCCTTTATCAGCATGGGTCTGTCCGTGGGAACGGAGACCTACTACAAGTATCTGAAATCCTTCGGCCTGATGGATAAGACCGGCATCGACATGATCGGTGAGGTGAAGGGCATTTTTCAGGATGAAAAGAGCTTCAACTCTCAGGTGGTGTCTCTGGCATCCTACTCCTTCGGCCAGACCTTCAACGTGACGCCCATCGAGCTGATCCGGGCTCAGGCGGCCTGCGTCAACGGCGGCTATCTCTATCAGCCCTACATTGTGGAGCAGGTGCTGGACGAGGACGGCAACGTTCTGTCCCAGCATGACTCTACTCCGGTGCGGCAGGTCATCAGCGAGGAGACCTCCGCCATTGTCCGGGAGGCGCTGGAATATGTGGTCTCCTCCGGCAGCGGCAAAAATGGCCGGGTGGCGGGCTACCGCATCGGCGGCAAGACCGGTACCGCCGATAAGACCGGCACCAAGACCAACGACAACCCAAAGGGCGACGTGGTGGTGTCCTTCATGTGCTTCGCCCCGGCAGACGATCCCAAGTACATCATGCTCCTGACTATGGACACCCCTCGCCGTGATACCGGCACCGCCGTGTACGGCGGTACCATGGTGGCTCCCGTGGCCGGTCAGATCATGGGCGAGATCCTGCCCGCACTGGGTATTGAACCGAATTACAGCGCTTCGGAGCTGGCGGGCGCCGATGCCGCCGTGCCCTATGTGGTGGGCAAGAGTGCAGCGGACGCGAAGGCAGCTTTGAAGGCGGCGGGCTTTGCCTGTACCACCGTGGGAAGCGGCGATACCGTGACGGACCAGACCCCGGCGGGCGGCGCCATCGTGCCCAACAATGCTTCTATCGTGCTCTATCTGGGCGTGGAGAAGCCCAATGCCCCCAGCACCGTCCCCAACGTGGTAGGCAAGACCCCGGCGGAGGCCAACAAGGCCCTGACCAACGCGGGCCTCATTATGAAGGTCACCGGCGCCACCAGCACCGGCGGCAGCACCGGCAGCGTCACCGCCATTTCCCAGAGCGCGGAGGCGGGGACGGAATTGGCTGCCGGCAGCGTGGTCACGGTGCGTTTCGGCGCGAAAACCACGGACTGACCGCCCCTTACCGCACTTTTTGCCAGGTTTATGACACCATTTTCGGTATGCTTTCCGGAAAAACCTGCTACAATAGCCAAGGAGTGCTTTGTATACAGCCGCCGACTGCCCTGTGAGGGGGGCGGTGGACTTTCGTGAAACAATACCGATCAAATGGAGGAATACGATATGAAACTGCGGGAACTGCTCAACGGCATCCCTGTCGCGTCCTGCGCGGTGGATCTGGAAATGGAAATCACCGGCGTCAGCTATGATTCCCGGGCCACCCAGCCCGGCGACCTGTTCGTAGCCATGACCGGCTACGCCACAGACGGCCACAAGTATATCGCCACGGCGCTGGAAAAGGGCGCGGCGGCAGTGCTGTGCCAGAATTTGCCGGAGGGCGAGGGACCCTATATCCGGACGGCGGATTCCCGCCGTGCGCTGGCGGTGATCGGGGCCAACTGGTTCGGCCATCCCGCCGAGGAGATGACCATGATCGCCGTCACCGGCACCTGCGGCAAGACCACCACCACCTATCTGCTCAAGGCCATTCTGGAGCAGGCACGGGGGGCCAAGGTGGGCCTTATCGGTACCAATCAGAACATGATCGGGCAGGAGGTCATCCCTACGGACCGCACCACGCCGGAATCCTTTGAGGTCCAGCGGCTCTTCCGGGAGATGGCGGACGCCGGGTGCGCCTATGCGGTGATGGAGACCTCCTCCCACGCCCTGTGTCTGGACCGGGTCTACGGCGTTTACTATGCGGTGGGCATCTTCACCAATCTGACACAGGACCATCTGGATTTCCATGTAACGATGGAAAACTACTGCGATGCCAAGGCCATTTTGTTCCGAAACTGCGGCGTCGGCGTAGTGAACGGTGACGATCCGTGGACGCCCCGGCTGCTGAAGGATGCCACCTGTCAGGTGCGCACCTACGGCGTCAAGTCCGAGGCGGACCTCCGGGCGGAAAACGTGGTGCTGTCTGCCAATGGCATTGCCTTTGACGCGGTGACAAAAACCGAGAGGGTACCCATCCGGGTGAATATCCCCGGCGGCTTTATGGTGTATAATACGTTGGATGTGCTGGGGGCCGCACTGGCGCTGGGCGTTTCTTTAAAGGACAGCGCTGCTGTTCTGGCCAAGGTCCCCCATGTGCAGGGCCGGGTGGAGGTAGTCCCCACCCCCGGCAAGGACTATACCATCCTCATTGACTACGCCCACACGCCGGACAGCATGGTGAACGTGCTGCAAACGGTGAAGGAATTTGCCAAGGGCCGCACCGTGGCGGTGTTCGGCTGCGGCGGCGACCGTGACAAGACCAAGCGCCCCCGCATGGGCAAGGCGGCGGCGGACTGGTCCGATTTTGCCGTTGTCACCACCGACAATCCCCGGACCGAAGAACCTGCGGCCATCATCCGGGACATTCTGCCGGGCTTTGACGACAGCAACACCCCTTACGAAGTGGTGGAGGACCGGGTGGAGGCGATCCATTGGGCCATGGACCATGCCCAGAAGGACGATGTGATCGTTCTGTGCGGCAAGGGTCACGAGACCTATCAGGAAGTGAACCACCAGAAGTTCCACATGGATGAGCGGGAGATCGTGGCGGAGCACCTGAACAGCGGACACTGAGGTCCGGCAGACTTTAGGCATCCCCATTTCACAAATACAGCCGCGTGTGGCGGCAAAAACGCCGGCCGGATGTGTACCGGCCGATCAGCAAGAGAAAGGCCCTGACGGGGAAAGCTGTCAGGACCGGGATAAGGAGAAAGCATGAGTATCTATGTGGCGTTACTGGCCGGCTGTGTGCTGACCATGATTCTGGGCAAATTCGTACTGGCGGAGCTGCGGAAGCTGAAGGCCGGACAGGAGATCCGGCAGGACGGCCCCACCTGGCACAATTCCAAGGCGGGCACCCCCACCATGGGCGGTATTGCCTTTATTCTGGGCAGCGGCATCGTGACCTTTGCCTGCGGCTGGCAGCAGATGCTGGCGGGGGACTTCGCCCATCTGTATGTGTACCTGTTCGCCCTGATCTTCGGGCTCATCGGTTTTGTGGATGACTACCGCAAGGTCCGCCAGCACCAGAACGAGGGCCTGACCGCCAAGCAGAAGTTTGTCTTACAGCTTCTGGCGGCGGTGGTGTTCCTGTGCCTGATGCGGTATGAGGGCCTCCTGACCAACGATCTCTATATCCCCTTTGTCAACGTGACGCTGACAGTGAACTGGATCGTGTATCTGATCTTCGCCGCCTTCGTCATCGTGGGCTGCGTCAACTCCGTGAACCTCACCGATGGTATCGACGGTCTGGCCTCCAGCGTCACCGCTGTGGTCATGGCGTTCTTCATGGGCGCCGCTATGATCTGGAAATTCACCACGCTGGGAATTTTCTCCTCCGCCCTGTGCGGCAGTCTGCTGGGCTTTTACGCCCTGTATAACCGCCATCCCGCCAAGTGCTTCATGGGTGACACCGGCAGCCTGTTTTTAGGCGGCGCGGTGGCGGCGCTTGCCTTTGCCTTTGATATGCCGCTGGTGCTGATTCCGGTGGGGATCATCTACATTCTGGAAACTTTGTCCGATATTATACAGGTTGGATACTTCAAGGCCACCCACGGCAAGCGGTTTTTCAAAATGGCCCCTCTGCATCACCATTTGGAACGGTGCGGCTGGAGCGAGGTGAAGATCGTAACGGTCTTTGTGTCCATTACGGCAGTGTTCTGCCTGCTGGCGTATTACGGCATCCGGGGCCGCTATCTGTAAACCGGTAAGACCTTGACTTGATTCGGAGAGAAAGGAGGAAACATCCATGACCCAGACACGGCCCCGCCGCCGTCCCCTGACCCATCAGGAGAAGCTGGCCCTTCAGGAGCGCAAGCAGCGCCGCCGGGAAAAAATGGAAGAGAGCCGGGAACTGGCCAAAGGTCCCATCGACCTGACCTTCTGTCTGCTGGTCATGCTGCTGACGGCCATCGGTCTGGTGATCCTCCTGTCCGCCAGCTTTCCCTCCGCCTATTATGAGAAAGCGCCCTCCCGCCACAACCCGCTGTATTACTTTGAAAAGCAGGGCGTTTTCGCCGTGCTGGGTACGGCGGTGATGCTGCTGGTCAGTAAATTCAACTATCAGCGGCTTCGCGGCGCGGGCAGAGCCTTGATCTATGTGTCCGTGATCTTCCTGATTCTGGTCATCATCCCCCACAACCCCATCGCGGTGACGGCCAAGGGCGCTACCCGCTGGCTGAAGATCGGTGTGCAGTTCCAGCCCTCGGAGATCGCCAAGGTGGCAATCATTACCTACTTTGCCGACAGTATTTCCCGAAAAAAGGACAAAATGCGCAGCTTCCGCTACGGCGTGCTACCCTACGCCTTTATTCTGGTGGTAGTGGCAGGCCTGGTGGCCGTTGAGCCCCACCTCTCCGGCGCAATCCTGATTTTGGGCGCCGGTGCGGCTATGATGCTGGTAGGCGGTATCAACTGGGTCTGGGTAGGCACTGCCGCTGGCGCGGCGGTTGGCATGGTGTATGTGGCTTTATTTGTCATCGGCTATAACAAATCCCGCGTTATATACTGGCTGGACCCTTGGGCAGATGCCGCGGATAAGGGCTATCAGCTTTCCCAGAGCCTCATTACCATTGGCTCCGGCGGGTTGTGGGGATTGGGCCTCGGTAAGAGCCGGCAAAAATTCCTGTTTCTGCCGGAGGAGCACAACGATTTCATTTTCTCTATCGTCTGCGAGGAATTGGGACTGGTGGGCGCGGGGATCATCATGCTGCTGTTCGCGGCGCTGATCCTCCGGGGCTACTGGATCGCCCTCCACACCCGTGACCGGTTCGGCACGCTGTTGGTGGTGGGCTTTACCACACAGCTGGCGGTACAGGTGTTTTTGAACATCGGCGTGGTGACGGGACTGCTTCCCACCACCGGTATCTCTCTGCCGTTTTTCAGCTACGGCGGTACCGCCCTGCTTATCCAGCTGGCGGAGATGGGCGTGATCCTGAGCGTATCCAGGCAAATGAAGCCAACAAAGGCAGGGTAAACACCTACCTCAGCGTGTCGAAAAGTTTTTTCGCCCCGCTGACACATTTCCAGAACTGTTAGTTCTGAAAATATTGGATTTTAATGGCGCAGGACACCCTTCTTGGGTTTCCCGCGCACATCCTTCCTTACCGTTTTCTTGATAGCCTTAGGCAGGGTAAACACCTGCCTTTTCGGCCTGTTTTGACATCTTTTTGGAAAGGGGCGCTGCTGGTGGAAAAGCGCATTGACCGGGTAATCTTCACCTGTGGCGGCACGGCGGGCCATGTGAACCCGGCTATTGCCGTGGCGCAGCTGATGGCGGAGAAGAACCCGCAGATCAAAATACTGTTCGTGGGGGCGGAGCGTGGCTTGGAAAAGGACCTGATCCCCAAGGCGGGATACGAATTCCGTACCGTTCACATCTCCAGCTTTCACCGCTCCCTCAAGCCGGCGGAGATCAAGCACAATCTGGTGTCCCTCTACAATATGGTCCGCTCCCCGGCAGAGGCCCGGTCTATTTTGAAGGAGTTCCGGCCTGACGCGGTGATCGGCACCGGCGGCTACGCCAGCTATCCCACCGTGAAGGCCGCCGCCAAAATGGGCATCCCCACGGCGGTCCATGAGTCCAACGCCGTGCCGGGACTGACCACGGAGCTGCTGGAGCCTTACGCCGGGCGGATCATGGTAGGCTTTGAATCCTGCCGCCAGCACTACAAGCACCCGGAGAAGGTGGCCGTCACCGGCACCCCGGTCCGGGAGGACTTCTTCACCCTGACCAAGGAGGCGGCCAAGGAAAAGCTGGGTGTCAATGACGGACGGCCGCTGATCGTCTCCTTCTGGGGGTCTCTGGGTGCTTCCGGTATGAACGCACAAATGGCGGATATGCTGGCTTTGGAGGCGGGGAAGGAGCCGTTCCATCATATCCACGGCGCGGGCAAGAGCGGATATGCTTCCGTGCTGAAGGCATTGGCGGAGAAGGGCGTGGACCTGAAGGACCACCCCTCCCTGCAGGTCCGGGAATACATCTACGACATGGCACCGGTGATGCGGGCGGCGGATCTGGTGATCTGCCGGGCGGGAGCCTCCACCGTCAGTGAGCTGACGGCGCTGGGCGTGCCGGCCATCATGGTGCCATCCCCCTATGTGACCAACAACCATCAGGAGAAAAACGCCCGCGCGCTGGAGACCCACGGCGGCGTGGAGGTTTTGCTGGAGCAGGATTCCTCCGGGCAGGCGCTGTTTCAGACGGCAGCAGGCATTTTGCATGATGATGTCCGGCGGGAAGCCATGGCATCGGCCATGGCGGAATTGGGCATCCGGGATGCGGCCCAGCGAATTTACGAAACCGTTCAGGAGTTGCTGTAAATTTACCGTTTCGGACTTTACACCGGCCCATCGCCGTGATAAAGTATCAAAGAAACCGAAAAACAGACGGCGAAAGCGCCCTGTATCCAAGAAAACGGCAGGCGTTTAGCCCTTTTGATAAAGCGGCGGCAGGAACCGAAGTTGCTCTCTCCCCATAGAATGGCCCGTGATACCATTTTCATCGGGAGGGAGCAATATGAGCCGACTGCTGATCCGGGGCGGGAACCGCCTCCAAGGGGAAGTTACCATACAGGGAGCGAAAAACAGCGTGCTGCCCATTCTGGCAGCTACCATTCTCGCCGGCGGAAGCGTGGTGCTGCGCCGCTGTCCCCGTCTGCGGGATGTGGAGGCGTCCATCCGTATCCTGCAAGCCTTGGGCTGCAAGGCCGGGTGGCGGGGTGAGGTGTTGGAGGTGGACACCGCCGGGATGACCGGCTGCGATGTTCCCGACGCGCTGATGCGGGAGATGCGGTCCTCCGTGATCTTTCTGGGGGCGATCCTGGCCCGGTGCGGGGAGGCAAGCCTCACCAGCCCCGGCGGCTGCGAATTAGGTCCCCGGCCCATCGACCTGCACCTCTCCGGCCTCCGGGCACTTGGGGCGGAGATCGACGATACCGGCGGCACTCTGCACTGCAAGGCGGCAAAGCTGACGGGGCGGGAGATCGTGCTGGGGTTCCCCTCTGTGGGGGCCACGGAAAATCTGATGCTGGCGGCCTGCGGCGCGGAGGGCGTCACGGTGCTTTCCAACGCCGCCAGAGAACCGGAAATTGAAGACCTGCAAGGCTTTTTGAATACCTGCGGCGCGGAGATCACCGGCGCGGGCACATCCACGGTGGTGATCCGGGGCGGACGGCCTCTCCACGGCGGTACTTACACCATTCTGCCGGACCGCATCGCGGCGGCCACTTACCTCTGCGGGGCGGCCTCCGCCGGGGGCGAGGTCTTTCTCCGGGACGCACGGGAGGAGCACCTCTCCGCTGTGACGGCGGTGCTCCGGGAGGCGGGGTGCGACGTGACCGGTGTCAGCGCCGGGATCGTGTGCCGCCGTACCGGACGATTGACGGCGCCCCGGCCCATCCGCACGGCCCCCTATCCCGGCTTTCCCACCGACGCGCAGGCCATTTTGATGGCGGCGCTGCTGCGGTGCCGGGGGGCGGCGGTATTCGAGGAAAACCTGTTCAGCAGCCGCTACCGCCATGTGGATGAGCTGGCCCGCATGGGAGCAGACATCCGGGTTTCCGGACGGACGGCGGTGGTGCTGGGTGTGGAGCGGCTCCACGGAGCCGCCGTGCGGTGTACGGACCTGCGTGGCGGCGCGGCACTGTGCGCAGCGGCTCTGGCAGCGGAGGGAGAGACCGCCATTTCGGACATTACCCATATCGACCGGGGCTATCAGAGAATCGAGGATGATCTGGCGGCGCTGGGCGCGGATATACGGCGGGTGGAGGAGACGGCCTCCCCCTGAGAGACAGACTGTAAAGGAGAACCACCATGGCAAGACGGAGAGGATCGGCGCGGCGGCGCAGAAGGGGAGGCAGCGGCTTCCTCTATAAGCTGCTGTCCGTATTCCTGATCTGCGGCTGTCTGGTGGCGGCCATCACCCTGTTTTTCCGGGTGGATACGGTGGTCATCACCGGGGAGAAGCGCTATACGGAGGCGGAGATCCGTCAGGCCAGCGGCGTGGAGGACGGTGACAACCTCTTTTTGCTGAACAAGTATCAGGTGATCCGGAACATCGCCGAGGCCCTGCCCTATATCGAGATCGAAAACACCCGTATTCAGCGGAAGCTGCCGGACACCCTGCTGATCCAGGTGCAGGAGTGCGGCGATCCTCTGGCCTGGACGCAGGACGGGACAGTGTGGCTGATGAGTCCTGCCGGAAAGATCGTGGAGCAGACGGATACCGCCGCGGAATACCCCACCGTTAACGGCTGTGAGCTGCTGTCCCCCTCCGTAGGAACCCAGATCGCTGTGGATACGGCCTATGAGACCCGGCGGGAAAGCCTGCTGGAATTGCTGGCTGTGCTGGATGAAACGGGGGATCTGGCAAAGGTGGATGCCATCCATCTGGGAGAGGCGTCCTATATTTCTATGGACTATATGGACCGCTTTACGGTGAAAATGCCCTATCAGGCGGACTTTTCCTATAAGCTGCGGGTGCTGGAACTGGCCATCAACAGCGACAAGATTCAAGATAATATGACAGGCACCTTTGATATGCGGCAAGAGGACGGCCAGATCATATTTGATCAGGATACCAGAAAATAAGAGGAATCCGGGAGGGAGACGCCGAAAAAAATCGGAAACAAATCTCCGGCAACCCTTGACCTCACCGGGAAAATAGCATACAATAGATAATCATATCCCACTATGCTTGGGACACTATAACTTGTGATTTACAGGGCGGCTTGCCGCCCTTTCGTACAAAAGACAGCAGGAGGCACCGCTATGGCATTTGGATTGGAAACCGGCCCCGAGTCCGTGGTCAACATCAAGGTCATCGGCGTTGGCGGCGGCGGCAACAACGTGGTCAACCGCATGGTCCGCTCCGGCACCAAGGGTGTGGAGTTCGTGGCCGTGAATACAGATAAGCAGGCACTGAATGTTTCCAGTGCTACATACAAGATCCAGATCGGCGAAAAGCTGACCCACGGTCAGGGCGCCGGCTCCGACCCCGAGGTGGGCCGCAAGTCCGCTGAGGAGAGCCGGAACCAGATCGCCAAGGCGCTGGAGGACACCGATATGGTGTTCATCACCGCCGGCATGGGCGGCGGCACCGGCACCGGCGGCGCACCCATTGTGGCGGAGATCGCCAAGGAGATGGATATTCTCACCGTGGCCGTGGTCACCAAGCCCTTTGGCTTTGAGGGCCGCCGCCGGATGCAGCAGGCGGAGAGCGGCATTGCCGAACTGAAGGATAAGGTGGACTCTCTGGTCATTATCCCCAACGAGCGTCTGAAGCACGCCACGGATCAGAAGATCACCTTTGCCAACGCCTTTGAGATCGCCGATGATGTGCTGCGTCAGGCAGTGCAATCCATTTCCGACCTGATCCGCGACACCGGCTTCATCAATCTGGACTTTGCCGACGTGACGGCCATTATGAAGAACGCAGGTATGGCTCACATGGGCGTGGGCCGGGCTGCCGGCAAGGGCAAGGCCGAGGAAGCCGCCCGTATGGCCATTTCCAGCCCCCTGCTGGAGACCTCTATCGAGGGGGCCAAGGGCGTCCTTATCAACGTCACCGGCTCTATGGACATCGGTCTGGAGGAAGTGGAGCAGGCCGCCTCTCTGGTGCAGCAGGCCGTCCATCCCGACGCCCTCACCATCTTCGGTGCCACCTTCGACGAAACTATGGATGACGAGATCCGTGTCACCGTTATCGCCACCGGCTTTGACAAGAACCCAGCTGACGAGCTGCCTAAGATCGGCACATTTGCAAAGCCTCCTGTTCAGTTGGAGGGTCAGGAGAAGGATGAGCAGCCCAAGGCACCCTTTGCACCCATTGAGCCCATTGCTCCGGCAGAGGAAAAGCCCGCTGAACCGGAGGAAGATCCCTTCGATGACATTTTCAAAATTTTCAATCGCCGGGATTGAGTGGAATTTTCAAATTGAAGATTCTACCAGCAGACGCAGGAATTTCCTGCGTCTGCTTTTTTGCGCTTATGCTTAAAGCATCATCGTGATCCGGCTGGCGCTGCTGCCGCTTTTTGTCGGGATTTGCTTTTGCTGCGTCGGGAAGGATAAGTCTGTCCGTGAAGCGGAACGGCGCGACATGGATGAAAAAACAGGCAGACCGCCGCAAACGGAAGAAAAACACAATACAAAACGTAGAATTTCACAAAAAAATACGGTATGTATGTGAATTTTGCGGCCTGCCAAAGGAGTGATGACTTGTTGTATGAAGAGATCCCCAAAGGACCCCTGCGGCATGGGGCGGCGCTGGTGCTGGCCCTGCTGCTGTGTACCACGGCAGCTCTGGCCGCGGAGCCTGTCCAACGCAGTCTGATCCCGGTGGGACACACCGTAGGGGTGAAGTTGTTTGCCCGGGGCGTGGTGGTGGTAAAGCTGCCGGAGGGCGGTACTCCGGCCCGGACCTGCGGCCTGAAAACCGGCGACGTGATCGTGGAGTGCGGCGGCGAGGCCGTGACCTCCACGGAGCAGTTCCAATCCCTGCTGCAAAAAAACGGAACGGACGCCACGGCGCTGGAGATCAAACGGCAGGGCAGCCCGCTGACCCTCTCTGTGGAGCCGGAACGGAATGAACAGGGCATCTGCTGCATCGGCGCGTGGATCCGGGACAGCATGGCGGGCATCGGCACCGTGACCTATTACGATCCCGCGACCGGCGATTTCGGCGCGCTGGGACACGGGATCACCGACGGCGATACCATGGCTCTGATGCCCTTCGGCAGCGGCTCCATCCTGCCCTCCACCGTGAAGGCGGTGAAGAAGGGGAGCAGCGGCAGCGCCGGGGAGCTGCGGGGCAATTTTGACCTGTCCGGCGACCTTGGCCCCCTGTGCGCCAACACCGACTGCGGCATTTTCGGCACACTTCCGGCGGACTGCACCCTTGTGGCGGGCGAGGCTCTGCCGGTGGGCGATGCCGTGGAGGGACCGGCAACGATCCGGGCCAATGTGTCCGGGGACGAGGTGCGGGAGTATGCCGTTGAAATTTTGAAACGGCTCCCAAATGCCTCTGACGGCCGGGAAATGGTGATCTCCGTCACGGACCCGGACCTGATCGCCGCCACCGGCGGCATCGTGCAGGGGATGAGCGGCAGTCCCATTATTCAAAACGGAAAGCTGGTAGGGGCCGTGACCCATGTGCTGCTTTCCGACGCAACAAAAGGATATGGAATTTCCATGGAAACTATGCTGAACGCGGGAGAAAACGTGTAGAAAAAGTAAAATGACGAGGCGGGGAGAAATCGTTTCTCCCCGCCCTGTTCCTTTTTGGCATGGAGGCTCCCACAAACCAGAGGTCAAGCGTCCCGCTCAAAGACAAGATCCAAGTCCGTTATCTTTCCGTAATTGTTGATATTTGTGGGGATGTACCCGACATACCGATAGCCCCTTGCGGCGTATTCGTCGATAATGGCCCGGTGCGCCTCCGATCCTGCGCCCACAAACTTCCCAATGTGAATGTTGACGTACTCGTATGCTTTCACTGTTCACTCCTCCTTTGGTACGCATATCCGCACAGGCGGGTTTTCTCTAAAAGGTTTCTGTTTCCGCACGATTCACTGTGTCAGAGAGTTGTTTCGAGCGGAAATGTGCTGACTTATCCGCCGATGGAGCGGCTTAAAAACGGGACAGCTTATCGTTCAGCTTCGTGTAGATCCGCTCCCGGAACCACGGCTCGCTGGAGGCGGCCACAGCGTCCGCCAAGGAGAACCAGCCCACCCGGCTGTTCTCGTCGGGCTTGGGACGGATGGCGGCGGAGGGGTCCGCCTCTAAGAGGTAGGTGACGTTGAGATGGAGGTGGGAGGAAACGTACCGGCCGTGCTTTTCGTGGCCGTCCACCGTCAGGATTTCCAGAGAATACAAGTCCTCGGACACAGGGCGGACCTCCGTGAGACCGCTTTCCTCCCGGACCTCCCGCAACGCCACGGCCAGCAGATCCCGGTCTCCGTCGGCGTGGCCGCCCAGCCAAGCCCAGGAGTCATAGAGCCTGTGATAGGCCATCAGGACCTGCTTCCGGTCCGGGCTGACCACCCAGGCGGAGGCGGTAAAATGGGCGGCGGTATTGGCTCTGGTGTACAGATCCTCGTGGCTGTCAAGACGGCGGAGCAGTTCTTCCCGGTCCCGTTCCTCCTGCTCGTTCCACGGGCGGTAGGCGATGAGCTGTTGACGCAGAAGCTCCATAATGATCCCTCCGAAAAAAGCGTACAGCGGGAGAGTATCCGCTGTCGGATACGGTAGTTGCAGTCGACGAAAATATTTTTATATCCGGAAAAAGCGACAAAATATTTCTTGGGCTTATCATACCATATTTTGTGGAAGAAGAAAAGAACAACCACAAAAAAAGAAGACAGGCTGGACAGATTTCACCATATTTTGTGAAAAATAAGAACAAAAGAACGCGGAAAGTGCTGGAAAATAGGCTGTCTCGTGAAAAATGTCGAACGATTGTTGGAAAATTTAGCTGTGATTCATTGAAAAAGTTAGGAGAACGTGCTATTTTAAATAAAACGCGACTTGAAACCGTTAAAACCGTCGCAAATTTGGGAAAAAGGGAGTGCATTATGGATCAACGTAAGACGGTATTGCTGGCAGACGCCGGCGAGGAATTTCGCACGCTGCTGTGGGAAGAAATGGAAAAGACAGGCGAGTTTTCTGTGGAGATCGCGCGGGATGGAAATGAGATTCTGAAGCGGGTAAAGGAACGAATGCCGGACCTTCTGGTTATGGATGTGATGCTGCCGGGCATGGACGGCATCAGTGTGCTGCGGCAACTGCAGAAACAGGGAGACGCCCCTATGACCATTCTGGTCTCCGGCTTTGTCTCCGACCGGATGCTGGCGGAAGCATCAGAACTGGGGGCGGCGTATTTTCTGCCAAAGCCTTTTGAAACGGCCGCACTGCTGGATAAGATGCGGGGCTTGTTTCTCAAAGCGCCCCAGGAGAGCTTACCCAGTCTGAAAACCATGGTGACTTCCGTGATCCATGAGATCGGCGTCCCCGCTCATATCAAGGGCTATCAGTATCTGCGGGAGGCCATCATGATCACGGTGCGGGATATGGATGTCATCAACGCGGTGACGAAGGTTCTCTATCCCGAAGTGGCCAAGCGGTTCGCCACAACGCCTTCCCGGGTGGAGCGGGCCATCCGCCACGCCATCGAGGTAGCCTGGGACCGGGGCGATCTGGAGACCTTGCAAAAATATTTCGGATATACAGTTAGTGTTTCCAAGGGCAAACCTACCAATTCGGAGTTCATCGCCATGATTGCTGACCGGCTGACGCTGGAGCAGAAAAACGGAAAAGCCTGGCAGGATTGATGTCTCCGGTTCCGATATTTGCAGAAAAATCAGAAACCGGGCTTGGCAGAGAGAAAAAATTGTGTTATTCTGTTTTCCAAACGAATAAGGAAAGAAGGAAACACAATATGACATATACATTCCAGCCCCGGGGCGTCTGCTCCCGGGCCATGACGGTAGAGGTGGACGATCAGGGGGTGATCCGTGATCTCCAGGTGGTAGGCGGCTGCAACGGCAACCTCCAAGGTATTTCTGCGCTGGTGAAGGGCATGAAGGCAGAGGAGGCCATTGCCCGTCTGAAGGGCATCAACTGCGGCGGCAGAGGTACCTCCTGCCCCGACCAGTTTGCCCGCGGACTGGAAGCGGCCATGGCGCAGAAGTAAGCACCCATTTGTGACCGCATAGGAACCGGAACGGCTTTTGCCGTTCCGGTTTTTCTTTATTGCTGACGAGGGGAAGCACCTGCCGTCCACAGTCCGCATAGAATGGGCCAGCGAAACAGAATCGCGGACCGAACGCAACAGGGGATGATGAACGATGGCTTATTCCGACCGGGAGCTGCTGGCGCGGCTGATCCAATGCGAGGCGGGCGGGGAAGGGGATACGGGAATGAAGGCGGTGGCCGGCGTGGTGATGAACCGGGTCCACGCCCGGGGCGGGGAATACGCCCGGGTGGGCCGGGGCAGCATCCGCAACATCATTTTCCAGCCCTACCAGTTCGTGTGCGCCTCCGAAACGGAACGGGGCACCTACAACCCCCAGAATATTTTCAATATGCGGCCGGAGCAGATCCACTTCGACATTGCCGACTGGGCCATCGCGGGGAACCGCATTCCCGATGTGGCAGAGTCTCTGTGGTTTTACAATCCCTTCGGCCCTCAGTGCCGGAGCAGGTTCCCCTCCGAGGTGGGCTACTGGCAGACCCGTATCGGGGATCACTGCTTCTATAACCCTACAGATGCCTATTACAAGACTTGAGAGGTGTTTTTATGCAGCGTTTCAATACTTACCAGACAGCGCCGGTCCCGTCCGGCGGGAGCGACTGGCAGGCGGAGATCAATGGCGGCGGACAAACGGAGGCAAGGAGCGTCGGTGATGCGCGCTCCTGGCAGTCACCGGAGGGATCGGAGTACGTCACCCTGCCCGGTGGACAGATGATGCCCATGGGCAATATGCCGGGGATGCGGACAGATCTGCCAGAGAACGTGATCCAGAACCCCCTCAGCGTGGAGGAGGCCCACAACGGCTCCATCAAGGCCATGCTGGCCAGAAATGAGGGAAACTATGTAGTGGCTACGTTTCTGGTGGGGACGCAGGGAACGGTTTCCTGGGAGGGAATCCTCTATGATGTGGGCAACGACTTCATCACCATTTACCAGCCGGGGCGGGAGCGGTATATCGTGACGGATATTTACGCCTTGAAGTATATCGAATTTTACGATACCCGCCGCCGAGAGCAGTGCGAGGCTATGCTGAAGCAGAACGGCCTTTGGAACCAGAGGTAAAAGTTTACAGAAGGGGATTGCGGAGAAAAAAGCACTGTGATACAATCAAATACTGTCGATAAAGTGGTAAATTCTCCGCGACGGAAAGGAAGAGTGTGCGCGGGAAACCCAAGAAGGGTGTCCTGCGCCATTGAAATCCTAAGTTTTCAGAACTTTTATAAAGTTCTGAAAACTTGCTCAGCGGGGCGAAAAGACTTTTTCGACACGCTGCAATCAGCACGATCAAACAAATGAGGAGGAATCCCAATGGATTCTGAAAAGCTGTCCGCAGAGAGATACTCTCTCCGGAAATTTGATACCCGCCCTGTGGAGCAGGAGAAGCTGGATCTGATTCTGGAGGCAGGCCGCAACGCTCCCACCGCCCATAACAATCAGCCCCAGCGGATCTTCGTGTTCCGGAGCCCCGAGGCTCTGGAAAAGGCAGACGCCTGCATGGACTGCCACTTCCACGCCCCTGTGGTCATCGGTGTAGGGTATGACCCCAAGGAGTCCTGGCACCGGGAACATGACGGCAAGGATCACGGCGAGATCGACGCCGCCATTGCTGTGACCCAGATGATGCTGCAGGCGGCAGATCTGGGCCTTGGCACTACCTATGTGGGTATGTTCCGGCCGGTGGACCTGGTCAAGACCTTCCCGGAGATGGAGGGTCTGGAGATGATCGCCATGCTGCCTCTGGGGTATCCCGCGGAGGGCGCCCATCCCGCCAAGCTCCACGGACTGCGCAAGCCCATGGAGGAACTGGTGAAGTACCTGTAACCCCTAAGAAAACACCGAGGCTTTCAAGAAAGCCTCGGTGTTGAGTCTGTCAATAAAGAAGCAGATTCTCCGCAACGGTAAGGAAGGGTGTGCGCGGGAAACCCAAGAAGGGTGTCCTGCGCCATTGAAATCCTAAGTTTTCAGAACTTTTATAAAGTTCTGAAAACTTGTTCAGCGGGGAGAAAAAATTTTTTCGACACGCTGAAACACCGAGGCTTTCAAGAAAGCCTCGGTGTTCTTTTTTGAGATGGAGAGAAATTTGATCAGCGGTGTCTGCGGCCCCGGTAGCCTCTGCTGTAACTGCGGGCATTGCGGCCGTAACGGCGCCGGCGGCTGAGACCGGTCAGCCGGAAGATCACCAGCAGCACCAGCAGTACCGCCAGCACGATGGCCATGGTTTTTACGGCGGGCTTCTTGAAAAACAGCGTTACGTTATGGCGGAATACCATAAACTTGTCCGCAGTCACGTCGCTGCTGGCAAGCAGGTCCACAGAGGCATAGACGGTGTCGCCGTCCCGCAGCTCCATGGTGCCCAGCTTATCTCCGGCGGTGACAGGGGCCTCTACGGTCTCCGGCAGGGAGATGACCCGATCCAGCTCCGCCGGGTCCAGATCACGGGGAAACAGGGACTCCACATTGTTGGCGGGATGCACCGTTACATAGTCGGTTTTGGACAGGCTCACCGGAACCTCCTGAATGATCTCCTTGTCCTCCAGAATGGTGCGGTAGGCGAAGTTCTTGAATCCATAGTCAAAGAGATGGGAGGTTTCAGAAAAGTTCAGCAGGTTGCCTACGCCGTTTTCCTCGATCCGCTCCGCACCCATGACCACGCTGACAAAGTGCAGTTCCCCTTCCTGGGCGGAGGAGATGAGGCAGTGCCCAGCATCGCTGGTGGAGCCGGTCTTGATGCCGTGAGCCCGCTTATCCCGGTAGCCGATGACACGCCAGGTGGACAGCAGATGGTTGGTGGTGTACAGCGTTCGCTCCTTGCTGAGATTGGTGGCGGGGATGACGGCCTTGGCGCTGTCGCAGATCTCCATGAATTCCGGATACTGCATGGCGGCCTTGGTGATGAGGTAGAGATCCCAGGCGGAGGTGTAGTGATCCGGGTCATGCAGTCCGCTGGGGTTGACGAAGTGGGTGTTCTCACAGCCGAGGGCTTTGGCCTTGGCGTTCATGGCGTCCACAAAGGCGGCGATGGAGCCGGCGTCCCACTCCGCCAGAATGTTGCAGGCCTCGTTGGCGGAGACGATGAGCATACATTGCAGAAGCTGTTTTACCGTCATGACCTCCCCGGCCTTGATCCCGGCGCTGCTGCCGTCCGCGTGGTAATAGGTGTCGCTGAAGGCGTTTTCAGAGGCGGTGACCTCTTGATTCAGCAGTGTTTCATTGCCGCTGACCTTTTCCAGGATCAGCAGAGCCGTCATGACCTTGGTCAGGCTGGCGGGATAGTTTTTCTCATGGATGTTTTTGGCATAGGCCACGGCGTCGGTGTTCACGTCCACCAACAGCGCAGCCTTGGCCTGAATGTCCGGGACCTCCAGCGCTCCGGCAGCGGGGGTGAGAAACAGTCCGGTAAGGCAGGTGCAAAGTAAAAAAACCGAGATAAAGCGTTTGAATTTCATATCTTTCTCCTGAAGAATATGGTATACTGGTAGAGACAGAAATCGTCAATGACCGTATTCGTAGTGATTCGACGTTTTTAGTATATCAGATTCGTCAAAGGAGTTCAACCATGGGAGCGAAGTTAAAAGCTGTCAGAACGGAACTGATCCTTCTGGGCCTGACGGCGGTGTTTCTGGGCAGACTGCTGACGGTCTCTTACCGGGACCGGACCACCGCAGAAGTGGCGGTGACGGCGGAACACGCCCTGCCGCCGGAGGAGGTCGAGGTCACACTGGTGGACCTGAATACCGCCGGGATAGAGGACCTTGCCACGCTGCCGGGGATCGGCGAGGGGCTGGCGAAGCGAATCGTTGACTACCGGACGGAGCACGGACCCTTTGAAGGCCCGGAGGGGCTGATGGAGGTCTCCGGCATTGGAGAGAAGAAGCTAGAGGAGCTGCGGGATTACATCACCGTGAGCGATGGCGCATAAAAGGAGCGGAAACTTGAGAATTTTAGTGGTGGATGACGAAAAGACTCTGGTAAAGGGTATGAAATTCAATCTGGAAAACGAGGGCTACGAGGTGGAGTGTGCCTATGACGGCGCGGCGGCGCTGGAGCTGGCCCGGGAGGGACGGTTCGACCTCATCATTCTGGATGTGATGATGCCGGAGATGGACGGGCTGGAAGCCTGTATGAAGATCCGGGAGTTTTCCAACGTGCCCATCATCATGCTGACGGCCAAGAGCGAGGACGCAGACAAGCTCATGGGTTTTGAGTGCGGCGCGGACGACTATCTCACCAAGCCCTTCAACATTCTGGAGCTGAAGGCCCGTGTCCGGGCACTGCTGCGGCGGGCCGCCGGGGTCCAGCGGAGTCAGGGGAGCCTGCTGACCGTCGGCAAGCTCACCTTGAATACCGAGGAACGGGTGGCTATTCGGGACGGGGAACCGGTGGAGCTCACTGCCAAGGAATATGACCTGATCGAGCTGCTGATGCGCAATCCCCGGCGGGTGTACAGCCGGGAGAACCTGATGAATGTGGTGTGGGGTTACACCTATGCCGGAGATTACCGTACGGTGGATGTGCATATCCGCCGCCTGCGGGAAAAGCTGGAAGAAAACCCGGCGGAGCCGGATCACATCCTGACCAAGTGGGGAGTGGGCTACTATTTCAAAGGATAAGGCTTCCAAGAGCAGGCGCATGGCCCTCTGGGGCAGCCTGCAAGTCAAATTCGGACTGAGCTACATCGCCGTCATCGCGGCGGTGCTGCTTTTGCTGAACACCTATCCGCTGCTGGTCAGCGAGGATCTGGTGTTCCGCTCCAAGGAGACCAATATGACCGGCAGCGTGTCGGTGGTGGTGTATTCTCTGGCGGGCCTGAACCGGCTGAATCAGGAAAACGTGGCGGCTGCCATGGCAGTGGTGGAGGAGACGGGACTCAGCCGTGTTCTGGTGACGGACAGCGCCGGGTTGGTGCTCTACGATACCCGGGAGACCGGCAGCGCCGTTGGAAAGTACACCTTCTATTCCGAGATCGTGCAGGCATTGGAGGGATATGACGCCTTTTCCTGCTCCTACCGGGACGGTGCCTTCCGCAGCCGCACGGCCTCTCCGGTGCTGTATCAGAACCGGATCATCGGCGCGGTGTACGCCTACGAATATGACACAGAGCAGGCGGCACTGCTGGAAGGACTGCAAAGCAACCTCCTGAAGCTGTCCGCCGGTATCGCGGCGGCGGTGGTGCTGCTGAGCATCCTGCTCTCCCGGATGCTGACCCGGAAGATCAGCACCCTGCTGACGGCCATCCGCAAGGTCCGGGCCGGCGCCTACGAGCATCGGACCCACATCTCCGGCCGGGACGAGATCGCCCAGATCGGAGAGGAATTCAACAGCCTGACAGACCGGCTCCAGACCACGGAGACCATGCGCCGCCGGTTTGTGTCCGACGCCAGCCATGAGCTGAAAACGCCGCTGGCTGCCATCCGGCTATTGACGGATTCCATTTTGCAGACAGACCAGATGGATATGGAGACAGTCCGGGATTTTGTGACGGACATTGGCAGCGAGGCGGAGCGGCTCAGCCGCATCACCGAGGATCTGCTGCGCCTGACCCGGCTGGACAGCGACCTTCTGGACGCACCGGAGACGGTGGAGGTGGCTCCGGTGCTGGAACAGGTCATGCGGATGATGAGCCTGCTGGCCCAGAAGAAGGGCACGGAGCTGACCTACCGCATGGAGGAAAACTGCCGGGTGTCGGCCACCAAGGGAGAGGTCCATCAGGTGATCTACAACCTGACGGATAACGCCGTGAAATACAGCGGCCAAAACGGTAAGGTCCGGGTGGAGCTGCGACATGAGGACCATGACGTGGTGCTGACGGTGGCGGATAACGGCCCCGGCATCCCGGAGGAGGATCTGCCAAAGGTGTTTGAGCGGTTTTACCGGGTGGACAAGGCCCGCTCCCGTGCCGCAGGCGGCACCGGCCTGGGACTTTCCATCGTTCAGGATACGGTGAAAAAACGGGGCGGCACGGTGTCGGCTGCCAACCGCGCCGGAGGCGGCGCGGTATTTACCGTTCGCTGGCCTGAGGCGGAAGGAGGCGATCACTCATGAAAAAACGCTGGATCGCCATTGCGCTGCTGACCGTGCTGCTGATGGGGATCGGTGGCGCTATCGGGAAAGTCGGCGTCCGCCAGGAGAGCGGCGGCAGCGCCTATGCGTTGTATTTTGTGGAGCGGGATCTGCGTTCCGCCGATGGCGGAGACGCCCTCCGGTCCGAGGAACGGACATTAGAGGACAGCGGCCTCTCTACGGAGGAACTGGCGGCAGCGCTGGTGACGGAGCTGTTGAAGGGTCCGGCAGACCCCACGTTGAAGAGCCCGTTCCCAAAGGGAACAGCCCTGCTTTCCGCAGAGCAGAAGGGAACGGAGCTGCGGGTGGATCTCTCCGCAGCTTACAGCACCCTTTCCGGCGTGGGACTGTCTCTGGCGGACTATGCCATTACCCTGACGCTGACGCAGCTGCCGGACGTGGCCCGTGTGCGGATCACCGTGGCGGGCCGGGAGCTGGACTACCGCAGCCGACAGGTATTTTTGGCCCGTGACATTCTGACCGTCCCGAAGGAGGACGTGGTGGGCACTGTGGACGCTTCCCTGTACTTTGTGAACGGCGATGGCGCATTGACGGCGGAAGCCAGAACACTGAATCTCTACGAGGGCGATACGCAGGTGTCCGCCGTGGTGCGGGCACTGGAAAACGGGCCGGAGACCAAGGGCCTTTCCGCTGTGCTGCCAGAGGGGTTCAAGGTCCGGAAGGTGTGGCTGGAAGAGGAGATCTGCTATGTGAGCCTGTCCTCGGCGTTGCTGGAGGGCCAGCCGGAGCCGGAGACCCTGTCTCAGGCGGTTCTGGCGCTGGAGCAGTCCTTGCTGTCGCTGGAGAGCGTGGAGGAAGTGCGGTTCCTGGTGGACGGCGAACTGGCAGACACCTACGGTCCTATTGACCTGCCGTAAAATAGAAGAGCGAAAAACGAGCCGTCCGGCACATTGCCGGACGGCTCGTTTTTAATAATCAAACTTGTCGATGGTAACGGTATCGCAGAACTCTGTTTTCAAGGCTTGCAGCTTGGCGAAGGTCTCCGTCCCGCAGTGGCGCTGCTGGTCCTCCGGGGTCTGCCAGGTTTCCGCCAACAGAAGCGCGTCAGGGTCCTGAGCGTCCAAAAAGTAGTCATATTTTAGATTGCCGGTCTCGTGAATGGAACAGGCCCGGACGCCTAAATCGGAAATGGCCTTGAAAAATTCCTCCCGCTTGCCGGGTTTGCAGTGATAGGTGACATTCCATGTGAGCATAGTGGTTCCTCCGTTAAATCAATTTTTTCATGTCCGCCGGAATTGGGGCGGTGAAATACAGGTGAGTGCCGGTGACCGGGTGGGTCAAGGCCAGCGCGTAGGCGTGGAGAGCGGGGCGGGAGATCAGATCCGGGTCCTCCGTGCCGTAGAGCCAATCTCCGGCCAGCGGACAGCCGATGTGGGCCATGTGGACCCGGAGCTGGTGGGTGCGGCCCGTTTCTGGCTGTAGCTTTACGAAAGACAGACCATCCCGCTGGGATAAGACCTCGTAATGGCTGACGGCCTGCTGCCCGTCGGAGCGGACCATGCGGCGGACGGCAGAAGTCTCGTCCCGGCCGATGGGCGCGTCGATGGTGCCGGCGGGCGGCTCCGGACAGCCCACGCACACCGCCCGGTATTCCCGGTAAAAGCCATCCGTGTGGAGGGTGCGCCGCAGGCGGTCATGGATATAGCCGCTTTTGGCCACGGCCATGAGGCCGGTGGTGCCCTTATCCAGCCGGTTCACCACATGAAAGAGAAAGTCCGCCCCCCGCTGATAGGCCAGCGCTCCCGCTACCGTGGGGGTATCCGGCAGGAAGTTGGAGGCGTGGGCCGTCATGCCCGCGGGCTTGTTGAGGATCATCAGATGGGCGTCCTCATAGACGATGGGCAGGGGCCAGTTTCCCGGCGTGGGCAGGATCTTCGGAGGGCGCAGATCGTCGGACCGCACCGCTACCACGTCTCCGGCATGGACCGGGTCCACCGTCCGGGCATGGACGCCGTTGACCCGGATGCCGTCCTCAGCCCGGGTGAGCCGGGCCACAGCGTGGGTGGAGAAGTGGAGCTTTGCCTTCAGAATGTGCCGGACGCAGACGCCGTCCTCCTCCGGCGTCACGGTGTAGGTGAGAATCTCCATCAGCTTTTCGCCAGATAGGTCCTGAGGCTGCCCAGCGATGCTGCGGCGTCGCCGGTTCCCAGATCATACACCGCTTGCAGCTTGTCGCTGCGGCGCTCCAACCGCCCAATCTCAATGGGCTGGCTGGGGTGCAGCACCCACGCCTTTCCCTGCTGCTCCCAGTTCAAAAGTTCCCGGAGGGCGTTGTTATAGACGTTGTGGCGGTTTTTCAGCTGCTCTGCCAGCGCCGGGTAATGCTTGTACCACAGGTCGATGGGCTTGGGGTTCATGGGCTTCTTTACATAGCTTTTGTCCCGGGTGAGGATCACCACCACCCGGTCAAAGCCCAGCTTTTCGGCGGCTTTGAAGGGGATGGAGTCCGCAACGCCGCCGTCCAGATACAGCTTGCCGCCGATCTTCACCGGCTGGGACACGAAGGGCATGGAGGCGGAGGCCCGGATCACGTCCATCTGGGCCATGGCGTGTTCCAGACGGATATATTCCGGCTGGCCGGTCTCCACATTCGTCACCACCGCCCAGAAGGGGACGCCGGAGGCGTCGAAGGTGTCACCGTCAAAGGGGTCCAGCTCCCGGGGGACCTTTTCATAGGCATATTCCGTGTCCACGATGTTGCCGGTTTTCAGCAGGGGGATCAGGCCCATGTAATGATGGTCGGCGTTGAAGCGCTTGTTGTAGCGAATCACCCGTCCCGGCTGCCGGGAGAGGTAGTTCACGCCGAAGGCGGCCCCGGCGGACACGCCGATGATGCCGTCGAACTGGATTCCGGCGTTGTAGAAAACATCTAAGGCCCCAGCGGTATACATTCCCCGCATGGCGCCGCCCTCCAAAACAAGACAGGTTTTCATAGCTTAGCCTCCTATCGGCACTTGCCGGTTTCAAAAAATTAGTATATAGTATATCACGGAAAAAACAAAACGGCAATCTCGGATTGTCGGAAAAGGAGAACCGCTATGCTTTTATCCGCGGAGCATCTGTCCATCAACTTTGGCAGCCGCCAGCTGTTGGAGGATGTGAATTTTTATCTGAACGAGGGGGACAAGGTAGGCGTCATCGGCATCAACGGCACCGGCAAGTCCACCTTTTTGAAGGTCCTGGCCGGGAAATTAGAGGCTGACGCCGGAACAATCTCCCGAAATCCCAACGTGCAGGTAAGCCTGCTGGAGCAGAATCCCCCCATGGAGGATGACGCCACCGTTTTGGAGCAGGTATTCCTGCATTTCCCCAAGGAATTCCGGGAGCTGAACGAATATGAGGCCAAGTCCATGCTCAACAAGCTGGGCCTGCCGGACTATGAGCAGAAGGTGGGGACCCTCTCCGGCGGACAGCGGAAGCGGGTGGCGCTGGCAGCGGCGCTGATCCACCCGGCGGATGTGCTGGTGCTGGACGAGCCTACCAACCATCTGGACGCGGAGATGACCGCGTGGCTGGAGGACTGGCTCCGCCGCTTCAAGGGCGGACTGGTGATGGTGACCCATGACCGCTATTTTCTGGAGCGGGTGGTGAACCACATCACGGAACTGAGCCGGGGCAAGCTGTACCACTACGAGGCCAACTATTCCAAATACCTGGAATTGAAGGAACAGCGGGCGGAGATGGCAGAGGCCAGCGAACGGAAGCGGCAGTCCATCCTGCGGACGGAGCGGGAGTGGATCATGCGGGGCTGCCGGGCCCGGACCACCAAGAGCCGGGACCGCATCGAGCGATATGAGGCCTTGAAAAATCAGGAGGCCCCGGAGACGGATGACACCATGCAGCTGGCGGCGGCGTCCAGCCGTCTGGGGAAAAAGCTGATCGAACTGCACGATGTCAGCAAGGCCTATGAGAGCCGGACCATCATCCGGGACTTCTCCTATAATCTGCTGCGGAACGACCGCATCGGCATCGTGGGCCACAACGGCGCGGGCAAATCCACACTTCTTCGGCTGTTCGCCGGGGAACTGGCACCGGACAGCGGCACGGTGGATATCGGCACCACGGTGAAAATCGGCCACTTTTCCCAGGAGGGCCGGGAACTGGACCTGAATCAGCGGGTCTATGATTTTATCCACGACATCGGCGACGAGGTCCGCACCGACGAGGGGACCTTCACCGCCAAGGCCATGATGGAGCGGTTCCTGTTCCCCAGCGATTTGCAGTCAGTCCCCATCGGACGGCTCAGCGGCGGAGAACGGCGGCGGCTGTACCTGCTGTCCATTCTGATGGAAGCCCCCAACGTCCTGCTGCTGGACGAGCCGACCAACGATCTGGACGTGATGACCCTTTCCATTCTGGAGGACTATTTGCAGGGCTTCCCGGGCCCCATCCTTATCGTGTCCCATGACCGCTTCCTACTGGATAAGCTGGCGGAGCAGGTCTTTGAGGTGCGGGACGGCGAGGTGCTGCGTTACAGCGGCAACTGGTCTGACTGGAAGGCCAAGCGGAAAGAGGAAGAAGCGCCCGCCAAGGCGGAAAAGCCCAAGGCGGCTCAGGAGCGGCCCCGGGAGCGGAAATTGAAATTCTCTTTCAAGGAGCAGCGGGAGTTCGAGACCATCGACGAGGATCTGGCCGCGTTGGAGCAGCAGATCCGGGAGTGCGAGGAAGCCCAGGGGGCCTGCGGCAGCGATTATGTAAAGCTTCAGGAATTGCAGGCTAAACAGGCGGAGCTGGAAGCCACTCTGGAGGAAAAAACAGAGCGGTGGATATACCTCACGGAGCTGAAGGAAAAGATCGACGCACAGTGAGTTTGTGTTAGAATGGATTCAATCAAAAAAAGGAGCGGCAAAGCCGCTCCTTTTTCATTTGAATTTGAATATGCGCTTTTACAGCCGGTCTTCTTTCGTTTCCGCGTACCAGAGATTATAGGTCTGGCGGTAGATGTTCGCGGCATCCTCCGTGTGACAGACCATCCGCACCCGGCAGGGATGGTCATGGGTTCGAAGATCCTCCATGATGGCTTTCAGCGCTACGGAGGCCGCCTGCGCTATGGGATAGCCGTAAACCCCGGTGGAGATGGAGGGGAAGTCCACGGAATCAATGCGGTGTGCTCGGGCAAGCTCCAGACAGCTCCGGTAGCAGGCGGCCAGCGCCGCCGCCTCGCCGTGACCGCCGCCCTGCCAGATGGGGCCGACTGTGTGAATGACATACCGGGCCTTTAACCGATACCCTCGTGTCAGTTTGGCTTGGCCCGTCTCGCAGCCGTGGAGAGTACGGCATTCCGCTAACAGCTCCGGTCCGGCGGCAGCGTGAATGGCGCCGTCAACGCCGCTGCCTCCCAGCAGAGTGCGGTTGGCGGCGTTGACGATGGCTTCCGCGTCGGACGCGGTAATGTCTCCTGTGACAATGGCAAAACGGTCCATATAAGCACCTCCCGGATGTGGAGAATCGTGAATGGTATAAAATCAGCATAGACTGTCTGAAATAAAAAAGCAAGAGACTGTCAATAAAATGGTAAATTCTCTGCGATGGGAAGGTAGGGCAGCCGTTAGCGGCTTTGCCGCTCTACGGATGCCGCATACCCCTTGCGGGTGAAGGGTGTGCGCGGAAAACCCAAGAAGGGGAAACAGGCGAAGTGCCGCCAATGGAGATTTCCGCGACGGAAAGAAAGGGTGTGTGCGGGAAACCCAAGAGGGGTGTCCCGCACCATTGAAATCAAATATTTTCAGAACTTTTACAAGTTCTGAAAATAAGGGCAACGGGAAGAAAAGATTTTTTCGACCCGTTGCGCCCCCGGTTTTCGGGCGCAAAGCGCACGGAAACCGGCTGGGCCGACGGTGTATTCCTGCTCCACGCATGGCGAAAAGACTTTTCCGACACGCTGAAGGCAAGTGTAAACTTTTTTTGAACTGGTGAAAAATTTCACGAATTGGGTTGCCGTCGAGGCAAAACCACAGTATAATAAATTTAACACATTAAGAAATCGTTAAGAAGCAGGAGGAGACCCGTGAACACGAGCCGCTATTATCAGTATATTTTTCCGGGGACCATTGCGTTTTCCATTGTGCTGATGCTCATTGGTCTCAGCATGGGCCATCCGGAACAGCTCCTATCGGGGCTTTGGAAGATCGTCACCATGCAGGATCTTCTGATCACAGACTATATCCATATTGCGGGCCCTGCCGCCGCTTTTGTCAATGCGGGACTGGTGACCATCATTTCCATTCTCATCATCAAGCTGGCCAAGGACCCCTTCAACGGCTTTACCATTGTGGAGATGGGGCTGATGGCGGGCTTCTCCCTGTTTGGAAAAAATGTGTTCAACATCTGGCCCATCATTTTAGGGACATGGCTGTATGCCCGGTATCAGAAGGAGCCGTTTTCCAAGTATGCCTCCGTGGCCCTGCTGGCGACGGCGCTGGCCCCGTTGGTGAGCTATATGGCACTGGGCAGCGTTCACGCCAGCCTGCCGCTGGGCGCGTTCACCGGTATTCTGGTGGGCTTTTTGCTGCCATCCCTGTCGGCCTACACCTATAAGATACAAAACGGCATGAACCTCTACAACATGGGCTTTGCCTGCGGTCTGTTCGCCATGATGGTGGTGCCGATCCTGACGGCCTTCGGTGACAAGCCGGACTCGGTGCTCTACTGGTCCACGGGTCTCAATTTTGAACTGAGCCTTGCCTGCGGCGCCCTGTGCGTTGTGTTCATCCTCATCGGCACCTTCGGCTGCGGCGATCCCGCATGGGCCGTGTGGGCCGGATACCGGCGCCTGCTGAGCACCACAGGCCGGGCACCCAACGATTATCTGCGTATGTTCGGCGCCGGACCGGTGATGGTGAATATCGGCATCAACGGTCTGATCGGCATTGCCTATGTGCTGTTGGTAGGGGGCGACCTCAACGGCCCCACTCTGGGCGGTATTTTTACCATCATGGGTTTTTCCGCCTTCGGAAAGCATCCCCGGAACATCATCCCCGTGATGTTCGGCGTGTGGCTGGGGGCCTACGGTATGCATTACGAACCCAATTACCCGGCACTTCAGCTGGCGGGCCTGTTTGGGACCACGCTGGCCCCCGTTGCCGGCCACTTCGGCCCGGTATGCGGCATACTGGCGGGGTTCATCCACTCGGCGCTGGTGCTGCAGACCGGCGGCCCGGTGGCGGGATTGAACCTCTACAACAACGGCTTTTCCGGCGGCCTCATCGCCATTGTGCTCTATCCGACTCTGACGGCCATTATCCGCCATCGCCGGCCGAAGCTCCGGGATGCGGATTACTATGACCTCTTTGAGGCAGATCAGCCCATCAATATGTCTAACTGGCATACCCACCGCCCCACGCCTGAGGAAAAGGCCGCGGAAGCGGCTGGCCGCATGACGGATGATCTGCCGGAGCGGGAGGGCTTTCAGCGGATGCAGAAAAATGAGAAGAAAGAAAACGGGTAGGACTTGCCCTTTGGGTAAGTTTGTGACATAATATCCTCTGAACCATTAAGCTTTTGGGTAAAAAGGAGCAGAAAAAATGACCCCAAAGAAAATTGCCCTGCTGACGGACTCCAGTGCCGACCTGCGTTGGGATCAGGCCAGGGAAAACAATATCTTTTTTGTCCCGCTGCGGATCCTGTGCGAGGACGGCGAATATCTGGACGGCGTCAACATCACCGGCCCGGATATTTATCAGCGGCTTCATAACGGCGAGCTGCCCCAGACCTCCCTGCCCCGTGTGGAGGACTTCAGCGCGAAGCTCCGGGAGATCTTTGATCTGGGATATGACGGCGTGATCGCCGTTATGCTGTCCAGCGGCCTGTCCGGGACCTATAATCTGGCCCGGATTCTGGCGGGAGAATGTGCGGAGCAGGGCTATGCCATGAAGGTGTTTGACTCTGTCAGCGGCGCTTTGGGTCAGGGCATGACGGTGCTGCAGCTGGCTGAGGACATCAAAAACGGCATGGACTGGGAAGAACTGACGGAGCGCCGGGCTCCGCAGCTCATCGCCAACACCTATCCCTTCTTTTCTGTGGATACGCTGGAGTATCTGGTGAAGGGCGGCCGGATCGGCAAGGTCACGGCTATGGCCGGCACCATGCTCCAGATCAAGCCCATCATCACCTTTGCACCGGACGGACAGCTGCAATCTGTGGCCAAGGTCCGGGGACGGCATCAGGTGATGCGGAAGCTGGTGGATATGGCTGTGGACCGCTGCGGCGAACACAAGCGGTACAATCTGGCGGTGGCCCATGGCGGCGCACCGGAAGAAATGGAGACCGTGCGGCAGATGCTGACGGAGGCACTGCCCAACGGCGACCACCTGTGGGACGGCGAGATCGACGGCACCCTCAGCGTCTACATCGGAGACGGCGTGCTGGGCGCTGCCGTTCAGGTGCTGGACTGACCAAAAAGCAGAATACCAGAAACAGACACCCCGCCTCGGCAGGGTGTCTTTCTATCATAGACAAAATGGCGGAAAATGCTTGCAAAACAGAAAAGACTGTGATACTCTTAAAATTAGAGAAATGTAACAAAGGAGGAGCGCTCATGCTGGATATTTTTGAGATCCTTGGACCAATTATGGTAGGTCCCTCCAGTTCCCACACGGCGGGAGCTGTGCGCATCGGGCGGATGGCCCGGACCCTTTTGGGAGAACCGCCGGTGAAGGCGGACATTGGATTGTACGGTTCCTTTGCGGAGACCGGCCGGGGCCACGGTACGGACCGGGCGCTGGTGGCAGGGCTGCTGGGTATGAAGCCCGATGATCTGCGAATCCCGGAGAGCTTCTCCGTGGCAAAGGAGCAGGGACTGTCCTTTGTGTTCCATCCCGCCGAGCTGCGGGAGGCTCACCCCAACACGGCAGTGCTGACGGTGGAGGGTGCCAGCGGAAAAAAGACCAAAGTGCAGGCAGCGTCCATCGGCGGCGGCCGGATCCGGGTGGATCAGCTGGATGGCGTGGCGGTGGACTTCACCGGTATCTTCAACACCCTGATCGTCCGTCACATGGACGTGCCCGGCGAGCTGGCGACCCTGACCAAGGTGCTCTCTGACGGCGGCATCAACATCGCAAATATGAGTCTGGTGCGTGACCGCCGGGGCGGCAGCGTTATGACGATTTTTGAGATCGACCAGCCGGTGCCCGCGGCGGAGCTGGAGCAGCTGAAGGCAGTACCCCAGGTGCTTGGCGTGATCTATTACGAGAAGGAGGATGACTGATATGGCCTTGAATTCCATGCAGGAGATCTTTGAAAAGGCGGCTTCCCGGTCCATCCCCTTCTGGCGGGTGGTTCTGGAAACCGATATGGAGGAGCGGCAGGTAACGGAAGAGCAGTCTATGGAAAAAATGCGGGCTGCCTGGCATGCTATGCTGGAATCTGCCGTCAGTTATCAGGGCGACCAGCGCTCCCGCAGCGGCCTTGTGGGCGGAGACGGCGCCCAGATGCGGCGTTACGCCGCGGCGGATACTACATACAGCGGCCCCTATGTGCAGGAGGTCATTGCTACGGCCCTCAGCGTAGGCGAGTCCAACGCCTGCATGCGGAAGATCGTGGCGGCACCAACCGCAGGCGCCTGCGGTGTGCTGCCTGCCGTTCTGGTGCCTCTGTACCAGATGGGCCGCGCCACCGAGGAAGAGATTTTGCAGGCTCTGTATACCGCTTCCGGCATCGGTGCGGTGGTCAGCTTCCGGGCCTGTATCGCCGGTGCTTCCGGCGGCTGTCAGGCTGAGATCGGCACGGCTTCCGCTATGGCGGCTGGCGCGCTGACCTCCCTGCGGGGCGGCGATCCCCAGCAGATCGGCCATGCGGCGGCCATGGCCCTGAAAAATCTGATGGGCCTGGTGTGCGACCCGGTGGCGGGTCTGGTGGAAGTCCCCTGCGTGAAGCGGAACGTGGTCGGCTCTGTCAACGCCGTCAGCTGCGCGGATATGGCGCTGGCCGGTGTGGGAAGCCGCATCCCTGTGGATGAGGTCATCGACTGCATGGGCGAGGTGGGCCGCCGGATGCCCATGGAGATGCGGGAGACCGCGCTGGGCGGTCTGGCCGCCACACCCACCGGCAAGGCCGTCAAGGAACGGATGGAGCAGCAGGACTGATCCTGAATTGAATCAAAAAAACGTTGGGAACGATTTTCGTTCCCAACGCTCAACGTGTCGAAAGAGTTTTTCTCCGCGCTGAGCGTATTTTCAGAACGTTTACAAAGTTCTGAAAATGATTGATTTCAATGGTGCGGGACACCCCTCTTGGGTTTCCCGCACACACTCTTCCTTACCGTTGCGAGAGATTTACCTTCAACCATCAAAAAACGTTGGGAACGATTTTCGTTCCCAACGTTTTTTTGATGGTTTAGACATTATTTATCCAGAATGTGAACGTTGAGATGATCGTAGGTCATTTCAACATTGTGCTTGGCGAAGGTGTCCCGCAGCTTCTCATTGATGGAGTGATAGGCGGGCCAGTAGTTCTCCACGGTGCACCAGCAGTAAATGGTGTATTCGATGGAGCTTGCGCCGTAGTCGGTAAGATGCACCGCCGGGGCCGGGTCTGGCAGAATGTTGGCGGTGGCCTCCACGGCCTCCATACAAGCGGTCATGACGGTTTCCGTAGGCGCGTCATAGGAGGCAGTGACGGTCCGGACGATCCGGCGGCGGCCCAGAACGGTATAATTGATGATCTTGGAGGAGGAAAGGTCCTTGTTGGGCATCAGGATCATCTGACCGTTGGCAGTCTCCAGCTTCGTGTGGTTCAGACCGATTTCGCGGACGGTGCCGGAGGTGCCGCCGGCTTCGATAAAGTCCCCCAGTGCGAAGGGATGGGAGGACAGGATCACCAATCCCCCAGCCACGTTGCCCAGAATGTCCTCTGCCGCAAGGGTGATACCCAGGGTCAGGACGGACAACAGCGCCGTCAGGGAGGAGGTGTTGATGCCCAACGCTTCCGCTGTGATGATGACTGTCAGCACATAGAGAAGGGCTTTTATACTGGTATGAATGATCTTTTGCAGCCGCTCGTTGATCTTCTGCATCCGGCTCAGCAGCCGGGTGACGACCTTCATGATGAGCCGCACAGCGATGAGGCAGACCAGCAGCGTCACCAGAGCGGAGAGGATCTTGCTGAGGCTGTAGCCCCCCACGGCGGTGTTCAGAATTTGCTTAATATCCATGGAACCGTATCTCCGTTACCGTCCGGCCTTCCGGTCGGCCTCGATGAGCCGCTTCAGCCCCTCCACGGCCACCTTTACGGAGGTGGAGGTGTCCTCGCTCATTTTCTGATCCAGACCCGCCGCCTCCCGCTCCTGATTCCAGATCACATGGAAGCAGCTTCCGCAGCGGCAGCCCAGCGCGGCGGCCTCAACGAACAGAGCGGCGGATTCCATCTCGCTGGCCTTGACGCCCAGCCGCTTCCAGCTCTCCCACTTGGCCTTCAGCTCATAGCTGACGGGGGAGGCGTCAGGGCTGTGCTGGCCGTAAAAGCTGTCCTTGCACTGGACCACGCCGATGTGGAGGGGATAACCCATCGCCTTGGTGGCGTCTACCAATGCGTTGGTGATCTCCCAGTCCGCCACGGCGGGGAATTCGATGGGGGCGTATTCCAGACTGGTGTGCTCGAAGCGGATGGCGCCGGTGGCCACCACAATGTCGCCGGACTGCACGTTCAGGTCGATGCCGCCGCAGGTGCCGGTGCGGATAAAGGTGTCCGCGCCGCACTTGTGCAGCTCCTCCATGGCGATGGCGGCAGAGGGGCCGCCGATGCCGGTGGAACAGGCGGTGACCTTTTCGCCCAGCAGCGTGCCGGTCCAGACGTTGAACTCCCGATTGTAGGCCACCTGATGGGCATCGTCAAACAGGGCGGCGATGGCGGGCACCCGGCCCGGATCTCCGGGGAGGATGCAGTAGCGGCCTACGTCGCCGGGGACGCAGTGAATATGAAATTGCTTTTCCAGTTTCTGCATGGTATTCACGATCCTTTCACACGGCCGATCCGACCGGCTATAACCTTTCGTATAACAGATAGTATAACAGATAAAAGTCTGATTTGTAAAGCCTCGGCAAAAGGGCGGGAGAGGAAGGCGGTTCTCTCCGCTGACTTGTCTAAAATTTGGCAATTATGCTGAATCAATTCCTTGCGTGATTCTTAACTTGAGTTTAGTGACTAAAAAATATATAATAATGGTGGCTTTGTAGGTGCAAAATGACGAAGACAGGAAGAAGCGAAGGAAAGGTGTGAAACCGACGATGTTGGATCAGAGTTATTACGAAACTGCCAACGAAATTATCAGCCGGTACCCTCTGGAGGAAAAATCCCTGATCCCCATTATTCAGGACATCCAGGCGACCTACCGGTATCTCCCGCCGGATCTTTTGGACTATGTGGCCAAAAAGATCGGCATTACAGAGACCAAGGCTTACAGCGTGGCCAGCTTCTATGAGAACTTCTCCTTTGAACAGAAGGGAAAGTATGTGCTCAAGATCTGCGACGGAACGGCCTGCCATGTCCGCAAATCCACGCCGGTGCTGCAGTACCTGCGTCAGGAACTGGGACTCAGTGAGACCAAGCAGACCACCGATGACCTGATGTTCACGGTGGAAGTGGTGTCCTGCCTGGGCGCCTGCGGTCTGGCCCCGGCCATGATGGTCAACGAGCAGGTCCATCCCAAAATGACGCCGGAAAAGGCGGCGGAGCTGCTCAAGGAGCTTCGGGCCAAGGAAGAGGAGGGGCGGAACGATGATCAGAATTGAAAACCGGTTCCAGCTCAAGCAGGTCCGGGCGGAATGCCAGGCTGAGACTAAGCAGGAAAAGTGCCGGGTGCTGATCTGCGGCGGCACGGGCTGTCTGGCCGGCGGCTCCGCCAAGCTCTATGAGCACATGAAGGAGTTGACTGCGGAGCATGAAAACGTTCAGGTGGAGATCGGCCCGGAGATCGCCCATATCGGCGTCCACAAGAGCGGCTGCCACGGCTTCTGCGAAATGGGCCCCCTGATGCGGATCGAGCCTTACGGCTATCTCTACTTAAAGGTGCAGGAGAGCGACTGCGGCGAGATCTTTGAAAAAACGGTCCTCCGGGGTCAGCCGGTGGAGCGGCTGATGTTCCGTCAGGATAACAAGGTCTATCCCTCTGAGGAGGAGATCCCCTTCTACGCCAAGCAGACCCGCCTGGTGCTGAAGAACTGCGGCCATATCGACGCGGAGCGCATTGAGGCGGCCATTGCCGCCGGCGCTTACGAGGGCCTTGAAAAAGCCCTCTTTGAAATGACGCCCAAGGCCGTCATTCAGGCCATTGCCGACTCCAAGCTCCGGGGCCGCGGCGGCGCGGGCTTCCCCGCCGGCAAAAAATGGAGCCAGGTGGCTGCCCAGAAGGAGACCGTCCGCTATGTGGTCTGCAATGGCGACGAGGGCGACCCCGGCGCGTTTATGGACCGCAGCATCATGGAGGGCGATCCCCATCGGATGATCGAGGGCATGCTGATCGCAGCCTATGCCGTAGGCGCGCAGGAGGGCTATATCTATGTCCGCGCAGAGTATCCTCTGGCCATTGAACGCCTGAAGCTGGCCATTGCGCAGGCGGAAGAAGCCGGGTTCCTGGGCGACAACATTCTGGGTACGGACTTCTGCTTCCGTCTGCATATCAACCGGGGCGCCGGCGCCTTTGTCTGCGGCGAGGGCAGCGCATTGACCGCCTCCATCGAGGGCAAGCGAGGTATGCCCCGCGTCAAGCCGCCCCGCACTGTGGAGCACGGCCTGTGGGAGAAGCCCACGGTCCTCAACAACGTGGAGACCTACGCCAACGTGCCCATGATCATTCAGCGCGGCGCGGAGTGGTACCGGGGGATCGGTACGCCGGAAAGCCCCGGCACCAAGGCGTTTGCCCTTACCGGCAACGTGTGCAACACCGGTCTGATTGAGGTCCCCATGGGCACGCCTTTGCGGGACATCGTGTTTGACGTGGGCGGCGGCATCCCCAACGGAAAGAAGTTCAAGGCCGTCCAGATCGGCGGTCCCTCCGGCGGCTGCCTGTCCGAAAAGGATCTGGACCGCCATATGGACTTTGACTCCCTCACCAAGATCGGCGCCATGATTGGCTCCGGCGGCATGGTGGTCATGGACGAGGACACCTGCATGGTGGAGGTGGCCCGGTTCTTCATGAGCTTCACTCAGCGTGAAAGCTGCGGCAAGTGCGTTCCCTGCCGGGAGGGCACCCAGCGGATGCTGGAGATCCTGGAGCGCATCGTGGCCGGTCAGGGCACCATGGAGGATCTGGATACCCTCCGGGACCTGGCGGATATGATCGAGAATACCGCCCTGTGCGGCCTGGGCAAGAGCGCGCCCAAGCCGGTCATCAGCACCCTCAACGCCTTCCGGGACGAGTATGTGGCCCACATTCGGGACCGCCGCTGTCCCGCCGGCGTCTGCTCCAAGCTTCGGGTGTACAGCATCGACCCCGCCAAGTGCAAGGGCTGCTCCAAGTGCGCCCGGAACTGCCCGGCGTCGGCTATTCACGGCACGCTGAAGTCGCCGTACACCATTGATCAGGACGCCTGCATCCGTTGCGGAAGCTGCGTGGAGCAGTGTGCCTTCGGCGCGATCACCGTAGAGAAGTAAGGAGGATGCTGCTATGGGATTTATGACCATTGACGGTCAGCGGGTGGAATTTACCAACGAACCCAATGTTCTGACCGTAATCCGCAATGCGGAGATCGATATACCGACCCTTTGTTACCATTCCGAACTGTCCATTTACGGTGCCTGCCGTCTGTGCACCGTAGAGGATGACCGGGGCAAGACCTTTGCCTCCTGTGCGGAGCCGCCCCGGGACGGCATGGTGATCTACACCAATACCCCCCGGCTCATGCGCTACCGCCGGACGATCTTGGAGCTGCTGCTGGCAGCCCATGACCGGGACTGCACCACCTGCGTGAAAAGCGGCGAGTGCCATCTGCTGGAGCTGGCTCACCGCATGGGCGTGGACCGGATCCGCTTCAAGAACCGGGAGGCCAAGTACCCCATCGACGAAAGCTCTCCCGCCATCGTTCGCAACCCCAATAAGTGCATCCTCTGCGGCGACTGCGTCCGTATGTGCGACAATGTCCAGTCCGTGAACGCCATCGACTTTGCCTACCGCGGCACCAGCACACTGGTGACCCCGGCCTTCAACAAGACCATCGCTCAGACCAACTGCGTCAACTGCGGCCAGTGCCGGGTGGTGTGTCCCACCGGCGCGATCAGCATCAAGACCAACATCGATGAGGTCTGGGACGCGCTGGCGGACCCCAACACCATTGTGGTGGCGCAGGTGGCTCCGGCGGTCCGTGTGGCGCTGGGCGACAAGTTCGGCATCCCCAAGGGCGAAAACGTCATGGGCAAGCTGGTCAATGCCCTGCACCGACTGGGCTTCCATGAGGTCTATGACACTACCTACGGCGCGGACCTCACCGTGATCGAGGAGGCGGAGGAGCTGCTGGAGCGGATCTCCAGCGGCGCCAAGGGTCCCCTGTTCACCTCCTGCTGCCCTGCTTGGGTCAAGTTCTGCGAGACCCGGTATCCGGAACTGGCGGACAATATTTCCACCTGCCGCTCTCCCCAGCAGATGTTCGGCGCGGTGATCCGGGAATACTACCGCAATCCTGAGATCAATCAGGGCAAGAAGCTGGTGTCGGTGTCCATCATGCCCTGCACCGCCAAGAAGGAGGAGATCCTCCGCCCTGAGTCCATGACCAATGGCCGACAGGACGTGGACTATGTGCTGACCACCACCGAGGTGGCCTCCATGATCCGCAAGTCCGGTATCCGCTTTGAGAATATCGACGGCGAGTCCACCGATATGCCCTTTGGCATCGGTTCCGGCGGCGGCGTCATCTTCGGCGTCACCGGCGGCGTGACGGAGGCGGTGCTCCGCCGCCTTCAGACCGGCCACAGCCGGGTGGAAATGGACCGTATCCGCACCAGCGGCGTCCGGGGCGATGACGGCTTGAAGGAACTGACCTTTGACTACATGGGCAAGGAGATCCGCGCCGCAGTGGTCAACGGTCTGGGCAATGCCGACAAGCTCATCAAGCGTATCCAGAGCGGCGAGGTCAGCTATGACTTCGTGGAGGTCATGGCCTGCCGCCGCGGCTGTATCATGGGCGGCGGCCAGCCGGTGGGCGCCGGTCCCCGGACCCGGAAGGCCCGCGCCAAGGGTCTGTATGATACCGACGTCAATATGCAGATCAAAAAGTCCAACGAGAACCCCATGGTCCTTGCTCTGTACGAGGGCCTGCTGAAGGGCAAGACCCATCAGCTTCTGCACCGTAATCTGGGCAGCATAGAGAACTGAATCACAGAACAGCCGCTGCGGAAACTCCGCGGCGGCTGTTCTCTGCGTATGGGAAGAGGCTCTGAGTGCCCTGAAAACTGATGAAAAAGCTGCGAAAATCTTTCTCACCGTGGAAGGGAGAAATCAAAAGCCAGCCCGTAAAGGCTGGCTTTCGGCTTATTGGAATGTCCAGTGGGAAATGTCCGTATCGATGCTGTAAGCGTCAACGGTATCCGACCCGGTGCTGCCGGGGAATATGAGGGTCTGGCCGTCGCTGTCCAGCGTCAGGGGAAACCAATCAGGGCAGATGACCTCCCGGCCGTACTCATCGGTGAGAACAGCCGCTGATTCCAGAATATCCCCGGCGGCAAAGGGGAAGGAGAGAGGCTCCAGCCGATAGAAGGTGGCGTTGTCATAGCCTCGGTAGCTGGTCTGCTCATCGGCGCTGATGGGCCGCGCCCAGGCGACAAGCCGCTGGTTTTTGAACAGGCCTACCCGAATGGAAACAGCCTTCGTCCGGGGGATCAGGATATTGTCCAGCTGCGTGCTGAGCGTCAGGGCATACTCCATGGCGTCCGGCAGGGTCAGCTTGCCGTTTTCAATCTGCGCCCGGCCTTGGAGATCCGCATCCGCAAGATTGGCAACGTCCGGCAGGGAGCCGGAATACAGGCCGGAATACGTTTGCAGGGGCTGGGTCTGCCGGGTGCCGTCCGGCATGACGAATACCGCGGTGATGGCGATGTCATCCGTCAGTTCGCAGGTCAGCTCCGCCGAGAATTTCTCACTGACCGGCTGCCCGTTCTGATCCGGCTCGGACAGGACGGTTTTGCTGTTGGCGTTGTGGCCGTTGTCCACTGAAAATTCAACGCGCATACCCTCCACGTATGTTTTGGGGACGGCGTAGACGGAGAAGGTCACGGCGTTTTTGGACAGATCGGCGGATACCAGCTCCGTTCCATAGTCTGCTGTCAAAGCGTTCTGCTGTTTGAGAATCTCCTCCACCTGACCGGAGATACTGTATACCTGATTGGACATACTGCACTCCATCTGGTTGATCCGGTTGTAAACGCCATCGAATTGCCGGCCGATTGTCCGAATGGAATCATAGATATTGTAGGCGGCACACAATACCGCCAGCGCTGCCAGCACATAGGGCCATTTCTTCCGGGGCTTCGGGGCGGTCTGGGCGGCGAGATACCGCTCCGTGATCTCCTCCACCATTTTCAACTGAGCGTCCGTCAATTCGCCGCTGTCCGGGGCAGAGGCCGTCTCCGGCGCTTCCTCCACTCCTAACAGCCAGCCTACGGTCACACCGAACCGGCGGCTGAGGGCCACCAGCTTGTCAATCTCCGGTAAGGCGGTATCCGATTCCCACTTGTAAATGGACTGCCGGGAAACGCCCAGCTCCGCGCCCAGCGTCTCCTGGGACAATCCGGCCTCTTTTCGCTTCTGGGCGATCCGCTGGCCTGTGGTCATACGCGTCACATCCTTTCGTGGGAACAGTATTGCCGAAAGTGGGCAAAATCGCCACCAACTTCCCGGCGAAATTTGTAAACCGTGGGTTTACACGGCGGTTTTACAGCTTCTTTTCATAGAGATTCAGGGGGCAGTGGACGTAGCCCATGAAGAAGGTGTCCACCGTCCCGGCGAAGCGGTAGCCGATGGCAGGGTAGAGGTGGTTGGAAACGGCGTTGCTCACGCCAGTGTCGAACCGCATGACGGTCTTGCCCTGACTGCGGGCGGTGTCCTCGGCAAAGGCCACCATCTGCCGGGCCAAGCCCTGCCCCGCCCGGTCAGGATGGATGGTCAGGGTGTGGATAACGGCCACCTGATCGTCCTCGGCGGGGATGGACCAGCCGCCGTTTTTGTATTCCGGCAGCTGGACGCCGTTGAGATTCATGCTACCCCAGATCGCGCCATCCTCATCTACGCCTACATACAGGGTCCCGGCGTTGAAGATATTCCGGGCGGTGTCGGCGGTGGGGTAAGCGCCCCGCTTCCAGCCTGTGTAATGCAGACCGGTGGCGTCCTCATGGTCTAAAATAGCCTCATAGACGGCGGCTACGGCAGGCAGGTCGGATTCCTTGGCAATACGGATCATGGTGTTTCCTCTCTTTTCTCTCGTTTTCAAAAACAGGCGTACCGGACGGTACGCCTGTTTGGTGGTTATTCGGATCTGGAGTCGTTTTCCTGTTTAGATTCAGGTTTCTCGTCAGACGGTGTTTCGTCAGAGGATGGTTTATCCGCATCATTCTTCTCCCCACCGGCGGGAGCGTCCTCCGGGGCCTCGATCTTCTCGGAGATCATGTGGACCTTCCGGGCGGCAGGCTCGATGACCTCCGGCTGAGAGGGGCGGAAGCCGTTCTCATGGGCCAGAGTAGAGGCATAGGCGTCCTCCACAGCGGAGGGATCCCGGCCCTCGATGATGGCCACCATCTCCGCACCGGTGATGGTCTCCTTCTCCAGCAGATAGGCCACCACCTTGTCCATGTCCTCCCGGTTTTCCCGGATGATGTTCACAGCGTCGGCATAGCACTTGTCCAGAATATCCTTCACGGCCTTGTCCATAGCGGCGGCGGTGTCCTGCGCGCAGTCCAGACCGTAGCCGCCGTCCAGATACTGGCTGCGGCGGGAGGCCAGAGCCATCATGCCGAACTGGTCGCTCATGCCGAACATGGCAACCATGTTCCGGGCCACGCCGGTGGCCTCCTGAATGTCCTGAGAGGCACCGTTGGTCATGGTGTTCATCACCACTTCCTCGGCGGCACGGCCGCCCATGGACACAGCAATCTTCGCCATCAGCTCGTCCCGGGTCCGCAGCTCCGTCTTATCCTCCTCCGGCATCAGCAGGGTGTAACCCAGCGCGCCTTGGGTGTGGGGGACAATGGTGATCTTCTGAACAGGCTCCGTATTTTTCTGCTTGTAGGCCACCATGGCGTGACCGACCTCGTGGTAGGCCACCAGTTTTTTCTCAAATTCCGTCAGGACGCTGCCCTTTTTCTCTGTGCCGGCGATGACCAGCTCGAAAGCGGCCAGCAGGTCCTCCTGAATCACCAGCTTGCGGCCCTTCCGGACGGCCCGGAGAGCGGCCTCATTCACAAGGTTGGCAAGGTCGGCGCCCACGCAGCCGGCGGTGGCCAACGCCACCTTCTTCAAGTTGACGTCCTCGGCCAGCTTAATGTTCCGGGTATGGACCTGAAGGGTGGCCAGACGGCCCGCCAGATTGGGACGGTCGATGATGATGCGGCGGTCGAACCGGCCGGGCCGCAGAAGGGCCTGATCCAGCACCTCGGGCCGGTTGGTGGCGGCCAGAAGGATGATGCCCTTGGTGGGGTCAAAGCCGTCCATTTCGGCAAGAAGCTGGTTCAGGGTCTGCTCCCGCTCATCATTGCCGCCGAAGCGCCCGGAGTCACGGGATTTGCCGATGGTGTCGATCTCATCGATGAATACGATACAGGGGGCTACCTTGGCGGCCTCCTTAAAGAGGTCGCGGACACGGGATGCGCCCACGCCCACGAACATCTCCACAAAGTCGGAGCCGGAGATGGAGAAGAAGGGCACATTGGCTTCGCCGGCCACGGCCTTGGCCAGCAGCGTTTTGCCGGTGCCCGGAGGGCCTACCAGCAAAGCACCCTTGGGGAGCTTGGCACCGATGTCGGTATATTTCTTGGGATTGTGCAGGAAGTCGATGATCTCCGTCAGGGATTCCTTGGCCTCGTCCTGACCGGCCACATCGGCAAAGGTGACGCCGGTCTGCTTTTCCATGTAGACCTTGGCGTTGGCCTTGCCCACGCCGCCGATCCCGCCCATGCCTCCCATGCCGCCCTTTTTCGCCATGATCCGCATGACGAGGGAGAACATGAGCATGATGAACACAAAGGGCAGAATGAAGTTGATGGCGAACAGAAGGAGCGGGCTCATCTGAGGCTCGTACTTCGTGTCATAGTCTGTTTTTCCGGCCTCATGCATCCGCTCCACCAGAGTGTCATTAGACTCCATCTTCACGGTAAAGAGCTTCAGCGCCGCAGTATGCTCCTTGCCGTCGGCGTCGGTAAAAGCGTAAACGGCCTTGCCGTCCTGATCCGTGGACTTGGTGTAGGCGGTGCCGTTCTCAGCAGTGTAGACATAGCCGTCCTTGGGGACGATATACAGCAGGCCCTCGGAGAGGTCCACGGTGACGTCCTCCACCTGCTTGCTCTCCATCATGGCGATGAAATCGCTGTACTTGATGTTGATGTTGGAGGCCTGCTTTCCGGCGGACCCCATGTAGCTGCTGGTGCAGTAGAACACCAGCGTCAGCACCAACGCCCAGGCCACCAGCTTGACAGCGCCCAGCAGATTGCGGTTGCCCCGTCGGTTTTTATTGTTTTTATCGTTCTGGTCCATTGAGAACTCCTTTCAGAGTGTGTGAAATTAAAAAGCAGTATAGCACAACCTCCTTGAAACCACAAGGAAAAGAGACTGCCTTTTCATAAACTTTCTGTAAATTCAGACGCGCTAAGGCGGAACGATTTTTCAAATTCATCTTTATTGTGGACCGGTTCTGTGATATACTGTAAAAAGTATACCCCGCAGATTTTGACAAATTCCGATCATGAGAGGATTTCAATATGACAGACGAAAGAAAAGACCAGCTGACCGCCGAGGCCGACGGCCTCATTGAAGGCCGCAACGCGGTGATCGAAGCCCTGCGGACGGAGGCCAGCATCGACAAAATTTTCATCCAGAAGGGTGAGGTGGACAAGACCCTGGGCCACATCGCCTCCAAGGCCCGGGCGGCGGGCATCGTGGTGGTGGAGGCCGACAGGCGGAAGCTGGACGGCATGAGCCGCACCCACGCCCATCAGGGCGTCATCGCTCTGGCAGCGGTGCGGGAGTACGTCAGTGTAGACGATATTCTGGCAGATGCCGCCGCCAAGAACGAGTCGCCCCTGATCGTGGTGTGTGACGAGATCTCCGACCCCCACAATCTGGGCGCCATCATCCGGACGGCTTATTGCGCCGGCGCTCACGGCGTGGTCATTCCCAAGCGCCGCAGTGCGGGATTGACCAGCGTGGTGGCCAAGACCTCCGCAGGCGCGGTGTCTCACATGAAGGTGGCTCGGGTGCCCAATATTCCCTCCTTGCTGAAGGACCTGAAAAAGCAGGGGGTCTGGGTATTCGGCACGGCGGCCAACGGCACCACCGGCCTGTATGACGCGGACCTGAAGGGCCCCGCCGCCATCGTCATCGGCAGCGAGGGGGACGGCATGACCCGTCTGGCTGCCGAAAACTGCGATTTTCTGGTGAGCATCCCCATGAAGGGTGATCTGAATTCCCTGAACGCCAGCGCCTCGGCAGCGATCCTGCTGTATGAGGCCGTGCGTCAGCGGATGAACTGAGAAGTTTGGAGAGAACACGGTGTCAAAGGATGTCGAGAAAACAGAATACGGCACAGGCACCTGGGATACGCCGCCGTCTGACGAGGATTACACCTTAGAGGAAATTTTGGCGGAGTACGGCTCCAGCCGCCAGCAGAAAATCATGGAAGAGGTGGAGCGTGAGACCGCTCCGGCAGAGCCGGATACGCCCAAGGCACCGGCTCCTGAACAGCCTTCCGCCCCTAAACCGACAGAGACGGCCCCATCTCCAACGCCCAAATCGGCGATGGCCCTCTGGGAGGAACGGATCGCTGCGGCGGCGCTGGAACAGGACGGGGAGGACCCCCTTGCCGACGATTCGGACCCGGAGGAAGAACCCCGGACAGATGACGGCCCGGAGCCGGAGGCCACCCGCTTCCTGAGTCTGGAAGAACTGGTAGGGACAACGGTAGGGGCCGTGATGGAGGAGCACCACGAAACGCTGCTGAAGCCGAAATGGGGGCTGTTCTCCCGGAAGCGGCAGGAGGAAACGGAGCAGCTCTACGATTCCATGGAAGCCCCGGAGGAATCGGTAAAGCCTCTTACCGAGGCAGAGAGCATCGGGGAAGAGCCGGAGCTTAGCGAGGTCGCGTCTGAGGAGCGGGAAGCCTATAAGAGCCGTCACCGGTCTCTGGGGTTTGCCTTTTTTACAGCGCTGGTGCCTATCGCCGCTATGGCGGCGGAGCAGTCCGGCGTCACGATCCCCTTCTGGACCGGAGACCGACAGATCCAAGGCGTTGCCATGCTGGCCTGTCTGCTGATCGAATTGGTGCTGTGCTGGCACGTGCCGGTGTACGCGATCCGGAAGCTGAGTGAAAAACGCTGCGTCAGCGCACTGCTGGTGTCATTGGCGGTGCTGGCGGCGGTGGTGGACTGCGCGTTGTGGCTGCTTGTTCCGGGGCGGGGAGAAGCGCTTCCCTATACCGCTGCGGCGGGACTGGCGCTGTGCTTTGCCCAGTGGGGCATCAGCCGGGAAAGCCGGGGCAGCTATGATAGCTTCCGTTTGGCATCGCTGGACGATCACCCCCCTTACTTGGTCACGGAAACTCCAAGGGGTGCCTGCAAGCAGAGGGGAGACCTGCGGGGCTTTTACACCACCGCCATGCGGGATGATTATGCCTCCCGTCTTCAGACGGTGTTCCTGCCGGTGATTTTTATGGCCGCGCTGGTATTCGCGGGCTTGACCTCTTTGGGACGTGGACACGGAATTGACTTCCTGCGGAACTGGTCCGTGATCCTGACAGCGGGAGCCACCTGTTCCCTGCCGCTGTGCTGGGGTCTGCCATGGTCCCGGCTGACCCGCCGGCAGCAGAAAAGCGGCTGTGCCGTGGCGGGCTGGGACGGCGCGGCCCGGGTAGGAAAGCGCCGGGGCATGATCCTGACGGATACCGACCTGTTTCCGCCGGGGACCATTCGGCTCAACGGCGTGAAGGTCTACGGCGAGGAGCTGGGCAAGGTGTCGGCCTATGCGGCGGCAGCCGCCCGTGCGGCGAGCTGCGGCCTGGAGCGGGTCTTTGAGGGACTGGCGGTGGGGGAGAACGCCCCACGGGAAACGGCGCAGGACCTGAGCTTCTATGAGCAGGGCGGCTTTGGCTGCACGATCCACGGGGAATCCGTCCTGTTGGGGACGGCCTCCTTCCTACGGAAGCAGGATGTGCGTCTGCCCAGCAACATCAACCTGAAAACAGGCATTTTCCTGGCCGTCGATCATCAGCTGGCGGCGGTGTTCGCTGTGAAGTACGAGGCGTCGGAAAATGTGGATTACGCGCTGCGGACCCTGCGCCGCAGCCGGATCACGCCGATTCTGGCGGTGCGGGACCCCAACATCACCCCGGCGCTGCTGAAGCGGAAATTCTATAAGAAGATCAAGGTGGAGTATCCGCAGCTGACGGACCGGGTGGCCCTCAGCGAGGCGGAGGAGGACCGGGGCCTGCCCCGGGCGCTGCTGCTGCGGGAGGGCCTGCTGCCTTACGCCGAAGCAGTGGTGGGCAGCCGCCGTCTGCGGACAGCGGTGCGCCGGGCGACCTGGCTGTCCCTGGCGGGCAGCGCCGCCGGTGTTTTGCTGACAGCGTATCTGGTGTCTCTGGGGAAGTTCGATTTGCTCACCCCCCTGTCCCTGACGGTGTTTTTGCTGCTGTGGACCCTGCCGGTGCTGCTGATGAGCGACTGGACCGGCCGATATTGACACTTGACAGAATAAAGTACCGGGAGGCAGGCTTTTTCCCTGCCTCCCGGTACTTTTTCGCGCTGTCTGGGACCAAAAGACTTTTTTTCAAGGAAAATGATATTTGAGGGACCCCACAAAAATAGGCGACCCTTTTTGCCTACCCCTCCAAAATGTAAGATCTCACAAAATTCTTGTTGTATTGCCCATGAAAAAGCGGTATAATTAACACATTGAGTGAGTCTCAATGGTTGACAGATCTTTTATCGGCCCATTCGGGCCGTGTCAACAGCATCAACATAAGGAGTGGAACAAACATGAGCTATTCAGTACAGAACATCCGTAACGTCTGCCTGCTGGGTCACAGCGGCAGCGGTAAGACTTCTCTGGCAGAGAGCCTGCTGTTTATGACCGGCGCCATCGACCGTATGGGCAGAGTCGCGGACGGCAATACCGTTTGTGATTATGATCCCGAAGAGGTCAAGCGTCAGATCTCTCTGTCCACCGCTGTGGCGCCTATCGACTATAAGGGCTGCCGCATCAACGTGCTGGATACTCCGGGCGCATTCGACTTTTCCGGCGAAGTGATGGAGGCTCTCCGGGCCGCCGACGCCGCCATCATCGTGGCCTCCGCTAAGGACGGTGTGTCCGTGGGCGTTGAGAAGGCATGGAAGTATTGTGAAGAGCGGAATATGCCCCGCTTTATCTATATCTCTAAGATCGACGAGGATCACAGCGACTATAACGCCACCTTTGATGCACTCCGTGAGCGCTTCGGCAACAAGATCGCTCCCGTCGTGGTGCCTACGCTGGACGAAAACAAGAAAGTCACCGGTCTCATGGACATCCTGAATAAGCGCGCCTATGAGATGCAGGGCGGCAGGCGTGTGGAGATCGAGCTGCCTGAGGAAAAGGTGGCTGTCATCAACGAGTTCAACGATGCGCTGAAGGAATCCGTGGCGGAGACCAGCGAGGAATTCATGGAGCGCTTCTTCAACGGCGAGGACTTCACCTACGCTGAAATGGCTCAGGGCCTCCGTCAGGGCGTCCGTGAGCTGAGCGTGTTCCCCGTGCTGTGCGGCAGCGCCGTGGCTGATATGGGCACTCTGATGCTGCTGGACAACATCATGGAGCTGCTGCCCTCTCCCGAGCAGGGCAACTATCATAAGGCCACTCTGGCTGACGGCACCACCGAGGAATTCGTGGTGTCCGCCGGTGGCGTACCCACGGCTTTCGTGTTCAAGACCATTTCCGACCAGTACGGCAAGTACTCCTTCGTGAAGGTCCTCTCCGGCAGCATCACGCCGGATATGACCATGGTCAATGCCCACACCGGCGACAACGAGAAGCTGGGCCGCCTGTATACCATGCGTGGCAAGAAGGCCACCGAGGTCAAGGAGCTGGTGTGCGGCGATATCGGCGCCATCGCCAAGATGGATAAGGTCAAGACCGGCGATACCCTGTGCGACAGCCGTAAGGTTGTGGCATTGAAGGGCATCCCCTTCGCTGAACCCTGCTACTCTGTGGCCATCGCCCCCAAGACCCGCGGCCAGGACGATAAGGTGGCTCAGGGCCTGAACCGTCTCAATGAGGAGGACCCCTCCTTCTCTGTGGTCAACAACGCCGAGACCCATCAGATGGTCCTCTCCGGCGCCGGCGATATGCAGGTGGATGTGCTGGTCAGTAAGCTCAAGACCCGCTTCAACGTGGAAGTGGAGCTGAGCCCTGTCCGCGTGGCTTACCGTGAGAAGATCCGCAAGACCGTGCAGAAGCAGGGCCGTCATAAGAAGCAGACCGGCGGCAGCGGCCAGTTCGGTGACGTGTGGATCCGCTTCGAGCCCCAGACCGAGCAGGATGACATGATCTTCGCTGAGGAAGTGTTCGGCGGCTCCGTGCCCAAGAACTATTTCCCTGCTGTGGAAAAGGGCCTGCGGGAGGCCTGCGTCCACGGTCCTCTGGCCGGTTATCCGGTGGTGAATCTGAAGGCCGTTCTGTATGATGGCTCCTATCACCCCGTTGACTCCTCCGAAATCGCATTCAAGACCGCCGCTCAGCTGGCCTACAAGGCCGCTCTGCCTGAGGCCAACCCCTGCCTGATGGAGCCTGTGGGCGAGCTGAAGGTCACCGTGCCTGACAGCTACATGGGCGATGTCATGGGTGACCTGAACAAGCGTCGCGGCCGCGTCATGGGTATGGACCCTGCCGGCAATGGCGAGCAGGTCATCACCGCTGAGGTCCCCATGGGCGAGATGAGCACCTATGCCATCGACCTCCGCTCCATGACTCAGTCCCGCGGCGCCTTTACCCTGCACTTTGTCCGCTATGAGGATTGCCCTCCCGCGGCGCAGGAGAAGGCAATCGCAGAGGCCAAGGCCCGGAACGAGGAATAAGATCAACCAGTGTGGCCGGGGAAGCGATCGCTTCCCCGGCCGCTGTATCTGTGTGGGATAGTCTTTGAATAGTTCAATAGCTCTAACAAAGTGTGAACAATTTTAGGTTCTTTTAAAAAGTTGCATTTGCAACTTGCAAATAGAAACGATTCCTGATATACTACACTCACAAAGCAAAAAACGCTCAGGGAAAGAGCGAAGATAAGGTAATTATTTAAGGAGGATACATCTATGAAGAAGTGGGTCTGCAAGGTTTGCGGTTATATTTATGAGGGTCCCGAGGCTCCTGTCGAGTGCCCCGTCTGCCACGCCAAGAATGCGTTTGAAGAGGTCAAGGGCGAGCTGAAGCTGGCTGCTGAGCACAAGTTCGGCATCTACGCAGAGACCGTGAAGAACAACGCTGACATCTCCGAGGAGGATAAGAAGTACATCTTCGATCAGCTCATGGCCAACTTCAACGGCGAGTGCAGCGAGGTGGGTATGTATCTGTGCATGGCCCGGATCGCTCACCGTGAGGGCTATCCCGAGATCGGCCTCTACTGGGAGAAGGCCGCTTATGAGGAAGCCGAGCACGCCGCTAAGTTCGCCGAGCTGCTGGGCAGCGACCTGGAGAGCAACATGACCGCCTCCACCGAGAAGAATCTGGCCTGGCGTGTGGACTGCGAGTACGGTGCTACTGCCGGCAAGTTTGAGCTGGCCGCCTGCGCCAAGAAGAACGGTCTGGACGCTATTCACGACACCGTCCATGAGATGGCCCGCGACGAGGCCCGTCACGGCAAGGCTCTGGAGGGCATGCTGAAGCGTTACTTCAACAAGTAATTTTCGCAAAAACCAAAACCTTTTGAGAGGGAATCGGGAAACCGATTCCCTCTCTTTTTGCGTCCTCCGCCGTTGGGATGGAAGTTTCTGTGGAAGTCTATCTCTGTTTTCCTTCTGAAAATGCCACATGTGGAAGTCAGCAATGTGAATGTGTCCTATTTTGCTGTTTTTCTGTCATGTTGACTGATTTGTTCTAACATACTAAAAAGCGGTCCGCAGATATCTGCGGACCGCTTTTTGACGATATGGACAGTGAACCGTTTGGATGCTGCTTTTATAGCTTTTCCAGCAGATAATCCACGAACTGGACGCAGGAGGCTCCATCCCGGTGGCCGGTCATGACCACCCGCCGCTCCGTTTCCGTGCAGAGGCTCATAGCGGCGGCGAGCTGATCTGCCTTGTCCGCCATGGCGATGTGCCGCAGCAGCAGCTCTGCCGCCTTCAAAATGCTGGCGGGATTGGCGTAGTCCCCCTCGCCGTCGGCGATGAGCCGGGGGGCGGTGCCGTGGACGGCCTCGAACATGGCATATTGACTGCCGGTGTTGGCGCTGCCCGCCGTGCCTACGCCGCCCTGAATCTGGGCGGCCTCGTCGGTGATGATGTCGCCGTACAGATTGGGCAGGACGAACACCTGAAACCTGCTGCGGATCTCCGGGTTCACCAAATTGGCGGTCATAATGTCGATGTACCAGTCCTCGGCGGTGATCTCCGGATAGTCCGCAGCAACCTCATGGCAGATGCGGGTGAACATTCCGTCGGTCTTTTTCATAATGTTGGCCTTGGTGACGATGGCCACATTGGTTTTGCCGTTGGCCCGGGCAAAGTCAAAGGCGGCCTTGGCAATCCGGCGGGTACCGGCGTCTGTGGTGACCTTGAAATCCATGCTCAGCATACCGGGCACCTCAACGCCCCGGCTGCCCAGAGCGTATTCGCCCTCCGTATTCTCCCGGAAGAAGGTCCAGTCGATGCCCAGCTTCGGGACGGATACAGGCCGCACGTTGGCAAACAGGTCCAGCTCCCGGCGCATGGCCACATTGGCGCTTTCCAGCGTACCGCCCTTGGGAGTCTCCGTGGGGCCTTTCAGCAGCACGTCGCAGTCCTTGATGGAGGCCAGCACCTCGTCAGGAATGGCCTTTCCCTGGGCCGTGCGGTTTTCGATGGTCAGCCCCTCGATGTCCCGCAGCTCCACCCGGCCGACGGCAAGCTCTGCTGCCAGCAGCTTTTCCAACACCCGCCGGGCCTGGGCCATGAGGATGGGACCGATGCCGTCACCGGGGATCAGGCCGATGACGATGCGCTCCATACGGGAAAAGTCCTTGGCGGGGGAGCCTTGGGCCATACGCTCCTGCCGGTTTAACTGCTCAGTCAGTAAGGCACGGAAATGCGCCGCCGCCTGCTCGATATATGCGTTCTGATCCATCAGTCATTGCCTTCTTTCGTGTAATTCAGTAGACCGCCTGCCCGGAGCATCGCTGCCTGCCGCTTGGTGAAGCTGCCGCAGACGGGAATTTCACGGTTTCCGGCGTGAAGCGTCATGGTGCCGCTGTCCAGACCGGCGTCGATGCCGGTGAGGGTCAGGGTCTCGCCCTGGGTCAAGGCATCATAGTCATCGGGGTTGGCAAAGGTCAGGGGCAGGATCCCGGCGTTGATGAGGTTGGCGGCGTGGATGCGGGCGAAGCTCTTAGCGATGACCGCCCGGACGCCTAAGTACAAAGGCACCAGCGCCGCGTGTTCTCTTGAGGAGCCCTGCCCGTAGTTGCTGCCGCCCACTAAAATGGTCTCTCCGGCTGCCTTGGCGTTTTTGGCGAACTCCTTGTCGCACACGGCGAAACAGAACTCCGACAGCTTGGGGATGTTGGAGCGGTAGGGGAGGATCTTGGAGCCGGCAGGCATGATGTGGTCGGTGGTGATGTTATCCCCTACCTTCAGGGTCAGCTTGGCGGTGATGGTGTCGCCCACCGGCTTGCCCTGGGGGAATTCCTTGATGTTGGGACCGCGGAGCACGTCCAGATGGGCTGCCTCCTCCGGGGAGGCGGGGGCCAGCACGGCGCTGTCGTCAATGAGGAACCGCTCCGGCAGGTCCACATGGAGAGCGTCCAGCCCCAAATCGCGGGGATCGGTGATCTCCCCGGTGAGGGCGGCGGCCACGGCGGTCTCTGGGGACACCAGATACACCTTGGCATCCGCCGTACCGCTGCGGCCCTCGAAGTTGCGGTTGAAGGTCCGCAGGCTCACACCACCGGAGTTGGGGGAGAAGCCCATACCGATACAGGGGCCGCAGGCACATTCCAGCAGCCGCGCACCGGAGACCAGAATATCCGACAGCGCGCCGCAGTTGGCCAGCATGGTCAGGACCTGCCGGGAGCCGGGGGACACGGACATACTGACAGAGGGGGACACGGTCCTGCCTTTCAGCATGGCGGCGGTTTTCAGCAGATCGTACAGAGAGGAATTGGTGCAGGAGCCGACGCAGACCTGATCCACCTTAACGCCCTTCAGACTGCGGACGGGCACCACCTTATCCGGCATGTGGGGGCAGGCGATCATAGGTTCCAGGGTGTCCAGATCAATGTGAATGACCCGGTCATAGGTTGCGTCGGGATCAGCGGAGAGGGGGGTGAAGTCGGCTTCCCGCCCCTGGGCCTTCAAAAAGGCGCGGGTCACTTCATCGGAGGGGAAGATGGAGGTAGTAGCCCCCAGCTCTGTACCCATATTGGTGATGGTGGCCCGCTCCGGAACGGACAGTCCGGCGATGCCGGGACCGCCCCATTCCATCACATGCCCCACGCCGCCCTTGACGGAAAGGAGCCGCAGGACCTCCAAGCTGATGTCCTTGGCGGTGACGAAGGGACGCAGCGCACCGGTCAGCTCGACCTTGATGACCTTGGGCATGGTAATGTAGTAGGCTCCGCCGCCCATAGCCACGGCTACGTCCATGCCCCCCGCGCCGAAGGCCAGCATCCCGATGCCGCCGCCGGTGGGGGTGTGACTGTCGGAGCCGATGAGGGTCTGCCCCGGTACGCCGAAGCGTTCCAGATGCACCTGATGGCAGATGCCGTTGCCGGGGCGGGAGAACCAGATGCCGTGCTTGGCGGCAACGGATTGGATGTACCGGTGATCGTCGGCGTTTTCAAAGCCGGATTGGAGAGTGTTGTGGTCGATATAGGCCACGGACCGCTTTGTTTTGACCCGGTCAATGCCCATAGACTCAAATTCCAGATAGGCCATGGTGCCGGTGGCGTCCTGGGTCAGGGTCTGGTCAATGCGCAGGGCTACCTCAGCCCCTGGCTCCATGCTGCCGCTGACCAGATGGGCGGCGATCAGCTTTTCTGTCAATGTCTTTCCCATGATTCAGCCCTCCTTTTGGATGATGTCTGCCAGATTGGCCCGGGCGTTTTCCACATGGCGCAGGGACGCCTCCGCGGCCCGGTCCCCATCGTGGGCGGCAAGGGCCTCGTAGATGGCGGTGTGCTCCTCTAAGGCGTGGACCGCTCGGCTGTGGTGGGTGACGGAGGCCTTGCGGTACTTGATGATCTTCTTATGGAGGGAGATCAGCGTATCCGCATAGGGACGGCTGCCGCAGCTGTTGTAAAGCAATTCATGGAACCGGGAGTCCAGGTTTTTGATCTGATCGGAATTTTCGCCCGGCTCCTTTTCGCTTTCAATGTAGAAGCGCTGCAGGTCCAGGACCTCCTTCATTTCACTCAGTACATCGTCGGTGATGCTGGCGGCGGCCCGCTTTGCGGCCAGCCCCTCCAGCTGAAGGCGGATCTCGTAGATATCCAGCATATCCTGCCGGGAGATGCCGATGACCACCAGACCGTGTCCGGAGTCCTCCAAAATGCGCTCCTGCTCCAAGCGGCGGATGGCTTCCCGGATGGGGGTGCGGCTGACGCCCAGCTCGCCGGACAGCCGCAGCTCGCTCAGAATCTCGCCCTGAGGGTATTTACCGGACAGAATATCCCGTTCCAGCTTTTCGAAAACCTGATCGGCGATGGAAATGGGCTTGTGATCTCTCATCATGGTGGGTTCCTCCTCAATGGCGGGGCTTCAGCACGCCGCCGGACAGTTCTGCGATTTTTTCTTCCAGTTCTTCATTGGAAAGGGCGGTGGTGCGGCCTCCGGCATACTGTTCGTCCACCCAGACTTTCAGCTTTTCCACCAGTGCGTCATGCTTGCTGAGCTGGTGGTCGCTGCGGAGCCGGTAGTTCTGGTTGATCCAGTAGGCGATGCCTGCCAGCCCGGAGGTTTTGCTGATGGCTACGGCGGCGGGCCGGTCCAGCAGCTTTTCCGTATTGAAAATGTTGTAGATCTCCTCGTCCTTCAAAAGCCCGTCAGCGTGGATGCCTGCACGGGTGACGTTGAAGTTGCGGCCCACAAAGGGCGTCATGGGGGGGATGTGATAGCCGATCTCGTGCTCGAAGTAGTCGGCGATCTCGGTGATGGCGGTGGGGTCCATGCCGTCCAGAGAGCCACGGAGAGAAGCGTATTCAAACACCATGGCCTCCAACGGCACATTGCCGGTGCGCTCACCGATGCCCAGCATGGAGCAGTTCACGCCGCTGGCACCGTACAGCCAGGCGGTGGCGGCGTTGGCAACGGCCTTGTAGAAGTCGTTATGACCGTGCCATTCCAGATATTCGCTCTCCACGCCGGAATAGTGCTGCAAACCGTAGATGATGCCGGGGACGCTGCGGGGCAGGGCCACCTCCGTGTAGGGGACACCGTAGCCCATGGTGTCGCAGGCCCGGATACGGACGGGGATCTTGGCCTGGTGGGAAAGCTCCATCAGTTCATTGACGAAGGGCACCACGAAGCCGTAAAAGTCCGCACGGGTGATGTCCTCCAGATGGCATCGGGGCATGACCCCGGCGTCAAAGGCGTCCTTCACCGTGGCCAGATAGTAGTCCAACGCCTGCCGGCGGGTCATCTGCATTTTCTTGAAGATGTGGTAGTCGCTGCAGGAAACCAGGATACCGGTCTCCTTGATGCCCAGGTCCTTCACCATCCGGAAGTCCTCCCGGGTGGCCCGGATCCAGGTGGTGATCTCCGGGAACCGCAGCCCCAGGGCCTGGCAGCGCTCAATGGCCTCCCGATCCCGCTTGCTGTAAATGAAAAACTCCGTCTGGCGGATCAGGCCGTAAGGCCCGCCCAGCTTGCTCAGCAGCTTGAACAGGTGCTCGATCTGCTCCGGCGTGTAGGGATTCATGGACTGCTGGCCATCCCGGAAGGAGGTGTCCGTGATCCAGATATCGGCAGGCATGGATGTAGGCACCCGCCGGTGGTTGAAGGCCACCTTGGGGACCTCGTCATAGTTATATACGTCCCGGTACAGCACCGGGTCCTTCACATCCTGAAGGGAATAACGGTAGTCATTTTCCTCCAGCAGATTGGTTTTGGCGGATAATTCAAGCATGGCGGGCTCCTTTCCAGCGATACGCTTGCTGTATACTTGTATACATATATACACCCGCGGCGGAAACTTGTCTACCCCTCCGAACAAACTTCGTGCAGGATCACAAATGGGTCTTTTCATGGTGGTCATCGAAAAGACAGATGTCCTCAATGCGCGGAGCTTTTGCAAAACGCACTGCATTTTCGTCAGAATTTCTGTGCAGTCCGCGCAGAGCGGGGAAAATTGACCGATTTCCCCCGTATCCGGAAAAATTCCTTGCAAACCGGGGCGAATAGTGCTATGATACCCTTTGTCAATAGGGGAGCTTGCGCAAGCAGGCTGAGAGTGGGATGTATCGCCCAGACCCGTAAACCTGATTTGGATAATGCCAACGTAGGGAGATACCGTCGCTGACACGCTCATGGAGCTCGTAATGCGGATATGTCTTTCAGGCATATCCGCATTTTGCTTTCTATCCGGTCCTTTGTGCCGGACAGACAAGAGCGGTGCCCGTCGGGATTTCAAAAGATGCAGAGGTGTTCAATATGAAATGTGATCCCAAAGATCTGCTGCTGTATGCCGTCACCGACCGTCACTGGCTGAACGGTCGGACGCTGGTGGACGTGGTCAAGGAGAGTCTGGACGGCGGTGTTACCATGATCCAGCTTCGGGAAAAGTCTCTGGATGAGGGCAAATTTCTGGAAGAAGCCAAGGAGCTGCAAGCCCTGTGCCGGGAGCGGCATGTTCCCTTTATCGTCAATGACAACGTGGACATTGCCAAGGCCATGGACGCTGACGGCGTTCATGTGGGGCAGGACGATATGGCGGCGCTGGATGCCCGGGCCAAGCTGGGGCCGGACAAGCTCATCGGTGTCTCCGCTCACACGGTGGAGGAGGCTCTGCTGGCAGAGAAGCAGGGGGCGGATTATCTGGGCGTGGGAGCCGTGTTCCCCACCAGCTCCAAGAGCGATGTGGGGGAGATGTCCTACGAGACCCTGAAGGCTATCTGCAAGGCCGTGTCCATTCCTGTGGTGGCCATCGGCGGCATTTCCGGCGAGAATGTAGGCAAGCTGGCGGGCAGCGGCATCTGCGGCGTGGCGGTCATCAGTGCTATCTACGCCGCCAAGGACGTCGAAGCCGCCGCCGCTGATTTGAAAGCCACCGTGGAAGAAATGCTGCGGGTATGATCCGGGGGGCCATTTTCGATTTGGATGGCGTCCTGCTGGACTCTATGGGTATCTGGGAAGATCTGGGCGCCCGGTATCTCCAGCGGCTGCACATTCCTCCGGAGCCGGGACTGAATGAGGTCCTCTTTCCCATGAGCATGGAACAGGGGGCTGTCTATCTGAAAGCGCATTACCCGCTTCAACAGAGCGAGGCGGAAATCTGCGGCGGCATTGCCCGGATGCTGAAGGACTACTATGCTCAGGAGGTCCCCGCCAAGCCCGGCGCGGCGGCGCTGCTGGCATTTCTGGCGGAACGGGGCATTTCCATGGCGGCGGCTACCTCCAGCCCGCGGGCGCACGTGACCGCCGCGTTGGAACGGCTGGGCCTGCTGCCCTACCTGAAAGCGGTTTTCACCACCGGCGAGGTGGGCGTCAGCAAGCATGAGCCGGTGATCTACTATCTGGCGGCGGAAGCGTTGGGGACGGCCCCGGCAGAAACGCTGGTATTCGAGGATTCCCTATACGCTCTGAAAACCGCCAAGGCGGCGGGTTTCCGCACTGTCGGCGTATTGGACGCCCACGGGGAAACAGATCAGGCGGGGCTGAAAGAGGCGGCGGAGGTCTATCTCACGTCCCTGACGGAGTTTCCCGACCATTGGGTACATCTCAACAAGTAAATTCGGAACGCTCAGGGCCGTGCCCTGTGTTCAGGCGGTACATTGGGGGCACCACCTTGTATCGCTTTATAAAACTGTGCTGTAAAAGAGAAAGGAAGTATTCACATGAAAACAGCATTGACCATTGCTGGAAGCGATTCCAGCGGAGGCGCCGGTATCCAGGCGGATATGAAGACCATGACGGCCAACGGCGTTTACGCCATGAGCGCCGTCACGGCCCTGACCGCCCAGAACACCACCGGCGTCACAGACATTCTGGAGTCCACTCCTCATTTCCTGGGTGAGCAGCTGGACGCTATTTTTACCGATATTTTCCCCGACGCGGTGAAGATCGGCATGGTTTCCTCCGCCGACCTCATCGTGGTCATCGCGGAAAAACTGAAGCAGTACAAGGCGAAGAACATCGTGGTGGACCCCGTGATGGTGGCCACCTCCGGGGCAAAGCTGCTGCGGGATGATGCGGTGGAGGCCCTGTGCCGGGAGCTGCTGCCGCTGGCGGCAGTCCTGACCCCCAACATCCCCGAGGCGGAGATCCTCTCTGGCATGACCATCACCGATGCTACCGGCATGGAGGCCGCCGCCAAGTACATCAGCGAGAAATACGGCTGCGCCGTGCTGTGTAAGGGCGGCCATAAGGTCAACGATGCCGACGATCTCCTGTGGCGGAACGGCTTCGGCAAGTGGTTCCACGGCAAGCGGATCGACAATCCCAACACCCATGGCACCGGCTGCACCCTCTCCAGCGCCATTGCGTCCAATCTGGCCAAGGGCTATGATCTGGACGAGTCCGTGGAGCGGGCCAAGGAATACATCTCCGGCGCGCTGGCGGCCATGCTGGATCTGGGTCATGGTTCCGGTCCCATGAATCACATGTTCGCTCTGAAAGGAGCGTTCACGGAATGATCACCTCTACGGTTGCGATCTTATTCGCCGTGGGGTACCTGCTGGCAACGGTCTGGCTGTGCCGGGGCTTCCGGCTGACGGCCCGGGACCTGTGTCTGGGCGGTATTGTCTGCGCCATGACGTTGGTGCTGGCCACGATCCGCATCCCCCTGCCCACCGGCTCCAACATCACCTGCGGATCCTGGATCCCGCTGATGCTGCTGGCCCTGCTGTATGACTATCGGCTGTCCATGCTGAGCGGCTGGGTGTGCGGTATTCTGGCAATGATCCTGATCCCCGGCTGGCAGGCGGTCCACTGGGCGCAGATCTTTGTGCAGCAGTTGGTCTGCTTCTCCTGCTTGGGCTATGCCGGCGTATTCGGCAGCGACAAGCGCTGGAAGGCCATCTGCGGCATGGCGCTGGCGGTGGCGATCCGCTGCTTCGGTCATGTGATCAGCGGCGTGATCTTCTACTCTCAGAACGCATGGGACGGCTGGGGCGCCTGGGGTTACAGTCTGGCCTTTAACCTGTCCTCCCGGCTTCCGGAGGGGATCTTGAGCATTTTGATCGTATCGGTGCTGCCGCTGACGCTTATGCGGCGGGCCATTGCCAGAAGGGAGGCAAAATGATGGGTACTGTTGATCGGCTTCTGAAAGCCACCGAGGATATCTGGGCCAGCTACCACGAAAAGCCCTTTGTGCAGGGATTGAAGTACGGCACGCTGGACCAGAAGAAATTCCGCAGCTATATCATTCAGGATTACTGGTATCTTATGGACTATACCAAGGTTTTTGCCATCGGCGTAGCCAAGAGCAAGAGCGTGGAGGTCATGAAACTCTTTGCCAAGTACATCCAGGCGATCCTGGACGGTGAGGTCAACGTTCACAACGGCTATATGGCCGATTTCGGCATCACCCAGGAGGAACTGGACCACACGCCTATCCAGCAGGATAACCGCTCTTACACCTCCTATATGCTCAGCGTTGCCTATCGGGGCGGTGAGGCGGAAATTCTGACGGCCATCTTCTCCTGTGCTTACAGCTATGAGGTCATCGCCCGCAAGATCGTGGAGGAGTGCCCCTCCGCTCCCGAGCACCCCATGTACGGGCGTTGGGTGCGGGGCTACATCACTCCCCGCTACACAGGCAACAACGTGATCCTGAAGGATATGCTGGAGCGGCTGACCAAGGACTATACCGAGGAGCAGCTCCGCTATCTGGAGGAGATCTTTACGGCGTGTTCCCGCTATGAAGCATCCTTCTGGGATATGGCGGACCGCTTCGGAACGGAAGGCGGGGCGCAGGTATGAAAAAGACATCCACCTTCCAGAACGGACTGATCTGGTTTGGCGCAGGTGTTTCTCTGGCGGAGATCCTCACCGGCACCGCCTTTGCGCCTTTGGGTATGGCCAAGGGTCTGGCGGCGATCGTCATCGGTCACATCATCGGCTGCGCCATGATGCTTCTGGCGGGCCTCATCGGCGGCCGCACCGGCCGCAGCGCCATGGAGACCGTGAAAATGAGCTTTGGACAGAAGGGCGGCTTGCTGTTCGCCTTCCTGAACGTGCTTCAGCTGGTAGGCTGGACTGCCATCATGATCTATGACGGGGCCTTGGCTATCGGAGGTATTTTCAATCTTGGACATTGGGTCTGGTGTCTGGTCATCGGTGTCCTCATCATCCTGTGGATCGCTGTGGGTATTACAGATCTGGGTTGGATCAACAAGCTTACCATGGCGGCCCTGTTTCTTTTGACCTTAGTGCTGTGCAAGGTGATCTTCTTCTCCGGCAGCGCTATGGCGGCCTCCGGCGAGGCCATGACCTTCGGTGCGGCGGTGGAGCTGGCGGTGGCCATGCCTCTGAGTTGGCTGCCCCTCATCAGCGACTACACCCGCGAGGCGGAAAAGCCTGTGCAGGCCACCTGGGTCAGCGTTCTGGTGTATGGCCTGGTGTCCTGCTGGATGTATGTCATCGGCATGGGCGCGGCCATCTTCACCGGGGAGTATGACATTGCCGTTATCATGGTGAAGGCCGGTCTCGGCATTGCCGCGCTGGTGATCCTGGTGTTCTCCACTGTCACCACTACCTTCTTGGATGCCTGGTCCGCCGGTATTTCTGCCGAGTCCCTCTCCAAGAAGCTGAACGGGAAAAAGACCGCCATTGCGGTGACGGTCATCGGCGCTGCGGGGGCCATTCTGTTCCCCATGGATGATATCACCGGCTTCCTGTATCTGATCGGCTCTGTGTTTGCACCCATGATCGCGGTGCAGATCGCGGATCATTTCCTCCTCAAGCGGGATCGCTTTGCCGTGGCGGCGGACGGCCGGAATCTGGTGATCTGGCTGGTGGGCTTCATCGCCTATCGCTGGCTCATGGGCGTGGACACCCCGGTGGGCTACACTCTGCCGGATATGGTCCTGACCGTTCTCCTGTGCGTCCTTGCGGAAAAGCTGTGCGCCGGCAAGAAGAACGGCTGATCGGCTGACCGAACAATAAATGACCGGCGGATACGTGTATGCGTATCCGCCGGTTTTACTGTGTGTGATTTGTAGGTTTTTCCCTTGCCCTCCGGCCGGTTCCGTGGTACACTTTCTTCCTGTACGAGCATTGACCGAAGGGAAAGGATAACCATGAATCAAAAAGAACTCAACGAGATCCGCCGGCGCTTCAAGCTGGATAAAAACAGCATTTCCAAGATTTTTGGCTGCTATGTCAACAGCAATAAGGAGATCATCTCCTGGATCGACGCCTCTATGGGCCTCATGCAGCAGGAGGAGCAGGAAATGTATCTGGGCCTTCTGAAAAAGGCCCTCTCCGGGGCCTTGGGTAAAAATCTGGTGGATATCACGTTTTCCACGGCGCAGGTAGCGGACAGTGACGAGCACCGCCTGCTGCAGACCATGCGGCAGACGGAACTGAAGGACCCTGCCTCCCGGGAGAATTTCTGCCGTCGGCTGATCGACGCATTGAACATGGGAGAGACCAACTACCTGATCCTGCTGGCTGCGGACACCTACGATGTGCCCCACAAGAGCCGGGACGATGAATTTCAGGCGGACGCGGGGGACACGGTGTATCGCTACTTTGTCTGCGCCGTCTGCCCGGTAAAGGCCCCTACTCTGGAGCTGCGGTACGATCATGACCTGAACGAATTCCATCCCGGCTCCACCGGCCATATCGCGCTGGCCCCGGAGCTTGGCTTCCTGTACCCCGCCTTTGACAGCCGCGCCGCCAACATCTATGACCTGCTGTTCTACGCCAAGAACCCGGCGGAGCTGCATCAGGAGGTCATTGACGCGCTGTTCCGGGTGGAGCCGCCCATGTCTGCGGCAGAACAGAAGAACGTTTTTGATACAGCGCTGACGGAGGCTCTGGATGAGGCTTGCAGCTATGACGTGGTGCAGTCCGTCCATGAGCAGATCCGGGCGAAGATCGAGGACCACAAGGAAAGCCACGATCCGGAGCCGCTGGAGCTGACGGTTTCCGACGTGGGCTGCATACTGGCCAACAGCGGCGTAGATACCGAAAAGGTGGAGGCGTTCAAAGCGAACTGCGAAAAGCAGTACGGCGAAAACGCCGCACTGAATCCGGTGAATATCATCGAGAGCCGCAAGTTTCAGGTCACCACCCCAGAGGTGAAGATCTCCGTCGCCCCGGAAAACAGCTATCTCATCGAGACCCGGATCATCGACGGCCGCAAGTATCTCCTGATCCCCGCCGATGACGGCGTGGAGGTCAACGGCATCGGCGTGAACATCGCCGCCGATCAGCCGCAGGAATAAGCGCAATGCCTTTCCTACATGATAAAAGCCCCGCCGGATTCCGAAAGGAATCCGGCGGGGCTGTATTTATTCGGAACATATTACGGGCGGAAGGGAACTCAGCCCTCCTCCGCGATCTTGCGGCCCATGAGGACACCCATGACGGAGGCCATCATCAAGCCGCGGGTCCAGCCGGAGCTGTCGCCCAGACAGTGAAGGCCCTGAAGGCTGGTGTTGAAATCCGTGTCCATCTTCACCCGGTTGGAGTAAAACTTCAGCTCGGGGGAATACAGCAGGGTCTCGTAGGCGGCGAAGCCGGGCACCACATAATCCATGGCCTGAATGAAGTTGATGATGTTGGTCATGGCCCGGTAGGGCATGGCGGCGGTGATGTCGCCGGCCACGGCGTCCGGCAGAGTGGGGCGGATGTTGGACTGGGCCAGCTCCTTCTGCCAGGTGCGTTTGCCGTCCAGAATGTCACCGAAGCGCTGCACCAGGATCTGGCCGTTGGCCAGCATGTTGGTCAGCTCGCCCACCTTCTGGGCGTAGGCAATGGGCTGGTTAAAGGGCACGGAGAAGTTGTGGGAGCAGAGGATGGACAGGTTGGTGTTGTCGCTCTTCTTCTCCTTGTAGGAGTGGCCGTTGACCACCGCCAGGTTGTTGTCATAGTTTTCCTGACTGACAAAGCCGCCGGGGTTTTGGCAGAAGGTACGGACCTTGTTCTTGAAGGGCCGGGGATAGCCTACCAGCTTGGACTCGTACAGGACCCGGTTTACGGTCTCCATGACCTCATTGCGGACCTCCACACGAACACCGATATCCACAGTGCCGGGGGCGTGAGCGATGTTGTGCTCCGCGCAGAGCTTTTCCAGCCAGTCGGCACCCCGGCGGCCGGTAGCGACCACGGTGTGCTTGGCGTAGATCTCCATGTCCACCTTGCCGTTGGACACGGAAACGCCCTTGCAGACGTCATTTTCCAGAATCAAGTTGCTGCACTCGTAGCCAAAGTACATCTCTACGCCGTGCTCCTGTAAGTACTTCTCGATGGCGTAGTAGATACCCTGAGCCTTTTCCGTGCCCATGTGGCGGATGGGGCAGTCCACCAGCTTCAAGCCTGCCTGAATGGCGTGCTTGCGGATCTCCTTGCGCTCCTCGTCATTACCGAGACCCTCAATGTGCTCGTCCGCACCGAAATCCAGATAGATCTGGTCAGCGTAATTGATGGTCTCCTGTGCCAGCTCCGGGGTGATGAGGGTGGGCAGATCGCCGCCTACCTCATAGCTGAGGGACAGCTTGCCGTCGGAAAACGCACCGGCGCCGGAGAAGCCGGTGGTGATGTGGCAGTAGGGCTTGCAGTTGACGCACTTCTTTGTCTTGTCCTTGGGGCAATGGCGGTTTTCTACCGCCTGACCCTTTTCCACCATGATGATCTTCTGCTTGCTGCCCTTTTTGATCATTTCCAGCGCGGTGAAAATGCCGGCGGGGCCGGCGCCGATAATCACAACATCCGCATTCATCATTCTTCCTGTCTCCTTATCTGGTTATCTGGCTGATAATTCTACCTGATGGCGCATCAGGGTCATAGGCGGCACCGGACGGGGCAGCCTGAGCTTCAGCAGCATCTGGGGATTTCGGGGTTCTTCGATCACGGTCCCGGCCTCATCCCGCATTTCCGGGACCGTCATGGAAAAGGGACGCAGGTCCGGCCCTACCAGCTCCACCGTGCCACCGGTGCGGAACTTGTTCCGCAGGGAAATGACGGCGTTGCCGTCGGAGTCACATTCCGTGACCAGCGCCACCACCTGCCATTCCCGGATGTAGCGGGAATTTTCGTAGTACTGGCCGGGATAACCGTAGTAAAAGCCGGTGGCGTAGGGCCGGTGGCTGACGTGCTCCACCTCATCCCGCCACACCGGGTCGATGGGGCGGCCCGCGGCGGCATTGTCCAGACAGTGCCGGTAAGCGCCGGTGACGATGGCGGCATAATAGGCGGATTTGGCCCGGCCCTCGATCTTCAGACTGGACAGCCCAACATCCAGCAGGTCATCCAGATGGTCGATCATGCACATATCACGGGAATTTAAAATATAGCTGCCCTTTTCGTCCTCCTCAATGGGGAAATACTCGCCGGGACGTTTTTCCTCCATCAGGGCGTAATGATAGCGGCAGGGCTGTGCACAGGCGCCGCGGCTGGCATCCCGGCCCGTCATATAATTGCTCAGCAGACACCGCCCGGAATAGCTGACGCACATGGCCCCGTGAACAAAGGCCTCGATCTCCAGCTCTGCCGGGGTGTTCTCCCGGATGGCCCGAATTTCTTCAAGGCTCAACTCCCGGGCTAAAATCACCCGGGAAGCGCCCAGATCATACCAGGCGTTGGCGGTGACATAGTTGGAAATGCTGGCCTGAGTGGAGATGTGGCGCTGGCAGTTAGGGGCATATTTCCCCGCCAGCGTAAAGGCACCCAGGTCCGCCACGATCACCGCATCCACACCGACGTCATTCAGCCGTTCCAGATGCGCCGGCAGGCGGAGGATCTCATCCCCCCGGGGCATGGTGTTGATGGTGCAGTGGACCCGTACATTGTGCGCATGGGCATAGGCCACTGCCGCCTTCAGCTCATCCGGGTCAAAGTTTCCGGCGAAGGCCCGCATACCGAAGTCCGTACCTGCCAGATATACAGCGTCCGCGCCGTAGAGCACGGCCATTTTCAGCCGTTCCATATCTCCTGCCGGAGCCAGCAGCTCCGGCAGCTTTTTCTGTTTATCCACCATAGGAACTGCTCCCTACAAAGGCATTGTGCTCAGACAGGGTCTTGGAGAAGTGGTGCTTCCCGTCGGTGCCCAATGCGTAGTAATAATAATCCGTGTCGTTGGGGTCCATAGCCGCTTTCAGAGCCGCACTGCCGGGGTTGGCAATGGCCGTAGGCGGCAGTCCCTTATGGAGATACAGGTTGTAGGGGGTATCGACCGCCTTGTCCGCGTTGGTGATGGCGCCGGTGTGATCCGGCAGACCATAGAGCAGGGACGCGTCGATCTGCAGCAGTCCTGCGGTCTCGCCGGGCTTTTGCAGGCGGTTATAGATGACGGAGGCGATATCCCGCTGATCCGTACCGTCCGTCTCCTTTTCAATGAGGGAGGCGATGATGACCACATCCTTCATGCTGTAACCCATGGATTTGGCCTTGGAGGAGGCGAACGCATCCTCGTCGATACGGTCAGCGAAGGCATCGATCAGCTTACCCAGAGCATTCTTGGCATTGTGATTCTTGTAGAACTCATAGGTGTCCGGGAACAGGTAGCCCTCCAGACGGCTGGAGTCTTCGGAATTGTTGTTGATGAAGCTGTAATCGTATGTGGCGGTCTTGGCGGCCTCCAGCAGATTTTCTTCCGTATTGACGCCCTTTTCCGCTAACAGACGGATGGTCTGCCGCACGGTATAGCCCTCGGGGATGGTGACGGTGACAGTCTCCGCCGTCAGGTTGCCGGAGGAGTTGTGCATGCCCAGGATCAGCGCCCGGTAATCCATCTCCGTATTCAGTGTATAGGTGCCGATGCCGATCTTTTTATCGGCATGGGAGATCCCGGCGTAGAGCTTGAAAAACCACTTGTACTTGATGAGCCCCGCATCCTGAAGCTTATCCGCCACGGTGGACACGCTGTCCTCCGCCGTTACCTCCACCGAGGTCTCCCGCAGAGCACCCCGGTTGAAGGCACAGAAATCCGAGCCCAGCATCCAGCCCACACCCGCCAGAATGGCGGAAGCCAGCAGGACAAAGATCAGGTAACCGACCAGCACCGCCAGCGAATTCCGTCTCCGCCGGCGGTGACGGCTTTTGCTGTGGTGAGCGGGTGTCGGCTCCCGCCGCGCCCCCTGTGCCTGCCGGACCTCCTGCGCGTCCCAGCTGGCAGTATCATCTCTTCTGTATTCAGACATTGGTTCCTCCTTGCTTTCCCGGTCCCCGGCAGGGAAGGGGAATACAATTTCCGGATTTTTGTCCGGTCCAAGCCCGGTTTCCGGTGACAGCGGCATAAGATAGCCTATCAAACAGAAAGCGGGGTAGTGGTATGTGCTGCAACAACAATGACAGCTCCTGGCTCTGGATCATTCTCGTTCTGATCGTGGTACTGGTATGCTGCGGCAGCGGATATAGCTGCGGAAACGGCTGTGTCCACAACGGCTGCGATTGCTGCTGAACCGGCGGGGACGCACCGCGTCCCGCTGGGGGGACAGGCATTACAGCAGCGACTTGACAGTCTTGTACACCTCGTTGTGGATGTCCTCCACGGTTCGGGGCGCATCGTCCCTGGCACAGCGGATCACGGTCCAGCCGCAGTCCTTCACGATCTCCCGGGCGGCTGCCCGGCAGTTTTTCAGATAGGTCTCGTCCTGCTCATGGATATCCGCATGGGTGCCGGTGGCGGCTTCCCGCTGGCGCATCATCTTCTCCGTGATCTCCGTGGGCATATCCAGATAGAGCACCAGATCCGGCTTCGGCAGGCCCAGCTTGCCATATTCCAAATCAAAAAGCCACTCCAAAAAACCCTTTCGCTCACCAGGCAGCAGCTTGGACGCCTGGTGGACGGCGTTGGACGTGGTGTAGCGGTCCGCGATCACCAGCCCACCGGCTTCGTAGAAAGCGCCCCAGTCCTGCTTGTAGGAGGCATAGCGATCCATGGAAAACATCAGCGACGCTGCGTAGGCGTTCACATCGCCGGGGCGCCTGCCTAAATTGCCATCCAGATACTCCTGCACCATGGCGGCGGAGGGCTTGCCGTACCGGGGAAAAGTGATGTTTTTATAGGGGATGCTTTCCCGCTGTAAATGCTCGCACAGTAGCCGGGACTGGGTGGCTTTTCCGGAACCGTCGGTCCCTTCGAATACGATCAAACGTCCGTTCATTTCCGTTTTCCCTTCTCCTGCCGCACATGGACCAGAAACAGCGGCAGCTTCATCATCCGGCCGATGCGCTTCGGCTCCTTACACAGGCGGTAAAACCATTCTAGACCGTGATCGGACCAGAATTTCGGCGCACGCTCCACGGTGCCCGCGAACACGTCCAGACTTCCGCCGAGGCCGCACAGCAAATGGGCGCCGGTGGCGGGGCCGTTCCGCGCCATCCACAGCTCCTGCTTGGGGGCACCCAGGCAGACGAACACGCAGTCCGCGCCGCTTTCCCGGATGGCTTCCACCACAGGGGCGTCCTCCTTGAAGTAGCCATCATGAGTTCCGGCGATCTTCAATCCGGGGTACTGCTTTTGCAGCCGTTCCGCCGCCAGGTCCGCCACGCCGGGCTTAGCGCCCAGCAGATAGAGGGATCTCCCGCGCTCGGCCATTTTTCCCATCAGCCCCGCGGCAAATTCAATGCCGGGGGTCTTTTCCTTTAAGGGCGTGCCCAGCATGGCCGCCCCCTTGATGACACCGATGCCGTCCGGCAGAACCAGATCCGCACCGTTGACCGCCTGCATGGCCGCCGGATTTTCCCGGCAGACCTCCACGATCTCCGGGTTCGGGGTCACTACATAGTGGCACCCTGGTTCCTCCAGCAGTGCCGCTCCGCGGGACACGGCTTCCGTCATGGTCAGATTATCAAAACCAACGCCTAATACGTCGATCCGCATATTTTTCACCTCAGTTATGGATTCCATACTCATACAGACTAAAGTATAGCACATACCTTTGCGAATGTCCACGAAAAAAGCGGAGCCAACAGGCTCCGCTTCCGAAAAAACACGCAGGGCTTATGCTTTTTTTCTGTCCGGCAGCTGTGCCAGCACCACCGCTGCCAGCATCAGGGCGCAGCCGAAATATTCCCGCCCGCTGAGGCGGTCTCCCAAAATCGCCGCACCGGAAATAGTAGCGAACACGGATTCCAGACTCAGCAGCAGAGAGATCACCGTGGGGTTGGAGCCTTTCTGAGCCAGAATTTGCAGCGTATAGCCCACGCCGCTGGAAAGGAGACCCGCATACAGAATGGCGCCCGCCGCCATGGTCAGGCCCGCCCAGGTGGGATGCTCGAAAAGCAGGGAGCCAATCAGGGAAAACGCTGTGACAAAGAAGAACTGACAGCAGGACAGCTCCACGCCGTCCACCACGGTGACGAAGTGATCCACCAGAAGAATCTGTGCTGTAAACACAAAGGCGCACAGCATCACGCAGAGATCGCCGGGGGCGACGGTAAAGCTCTCCGTGATGCACAGGCAGTACAGTCCCGTCACTGCCAGCAGCACGCTGACCCACACCGCCTTGGGTACTCGCTTTTTCAGGAAAATACCGAAAATGGGCACCAGTACGATGTAAAGGGCGGTGATGAAGCCCGCCTTGCCGGGAGAGGTGGTGTCCAGACCCTTTTGCTGAAGGAAGGAGGCCAGGCCCAGCGTCAGGCCGCACCAGAAGCCGCCCAGCAGAAGATCCTTCCGGGAGCGGGTGACGGAAGCAGCCTGCCCCTTCCGGCGGCGGCCGGATCGCATGACGGCGCACAGCACCAGCAAAAACACAAAGGCGATCACCGACCGGGCGGCATTAAAGGCCAGCGGCGGGACATGTTCCGCGCCCACGCTCTGGGCTACAAAGGCGGTGCCCCAGATCAAAGCCGTCAGAACCGCATAGGCGGACGAACGCAGAGAACCCTGCTTCATATACTTGCTCCTCCCCACCGGATGTGGTATGATGATAAAAATTTCTCCCGCCGGTTTTGGACGGCAGGCAGCGTGGATCAACGCATCGAATCAGCCCTGCGCAAAGGTTGGCGCAGAGACAGCGAATGTAGCGATTATAGTGGAAAACTGCCGCCGCCGCAAGAGGGGCTGGCCGACTTCTCCGAAGGCCGCAAAGAAAGTTCTGGAAACGTGGCTGTTTTTGTGGATTTTTACTGCTTTTCTGCGAAATTCTGCATATTTGATAAAGGAGGCCCTATGGCGAAGCTGACCCATGATTTCTTCAACGGCGACACCGCTGCCATCGCGCAGGCGCTGCTGGGAAAGTATCTGGTGCGGAACCGGAACGGCGAGCTGCTGGCGGGCCGCATCACGGAGACGGAGGCCTATGTGGGCCGATGCGACAAGGCCTGCCACGCCTACAACTACCACCGCACGCCCCGGACGGAAACGCTGTTCATGGCCCCCGGCCACGCCTACATCTATTTCATCTACGGGATGTACCACTGTCTGAACTTCGTCACGGAGCCGGAGGGGGAACCTTCCGCCGTGCTGCTACGGGGACTGGAACCGGCGGCGGGGGCGGAGACCATGAAGCGTCTGCGGTTCGGGAATGCGCCCATGAACGCCTACCGGCGGAAAAACTTTCTCAACGGCCCCGGCAAGGTCTGCAAGGCGCTGGACCTCACCACGGCCCAGAATAAGCTGGATCTGGAGGGGGACGTTCTGTTCCTCTGCGATTCCATGGCGGATGTGGGGCTGACGGACCCGGTGACCGGACCGGAGCACATCTGCGCCGGCCCACGGATCGGCGTGGACTATGCGGAAGAAGCCAAGGACTTCCCGTGGCGATTCTGGCTGGAAGAGGAGAACTGATATGTATTTATTTGATATGGACGGCACCCTCATTGATTCCAACGATGTCTGGAAGGACGTGGACAGGGAATTTCTGGCCCGGAGGGGTCTGCCCTACACAAAAGCCTATTACGAGGGGGTGGCCCACACCATTTTCCCCTTGGCGGCTAAGTTCACCAAGGAGTTCTGTAATCTGCCCGACAGCGAGGAAGACATCATGGCGGAGTGGATGGAGCTGGCCAAGGACGCCTACGCCCATGTGACGGTGAAGCCCGGCGTCCGGGCGTTTTTAAAGCAGTGCAAGGCGGAGAACCGGCGGATGGCGCTGGTGACCTCCAGCGTGCCGGTGCACTGCCGCACCGCGATGGAAAAGCTGGATCTGATGAAGTACTTCGAATCCGTTACCTTTGCTCAGGAGTTGGGTATTGAGAAAAAGGACAAGCGCCTGTGGTTAGGGGTGGCGGAGCGGTACGGCGTGGAGCCGGAAACCTGTACCCTGTTTGATGACAGCCTTGCTGCCTGCAAGGGCGCCCGCAGCGCCAAAATGCGGGTCGTCGGTGTCTACGACAGCTTTTTCGCCGGGGACGAGAAGGAAATGCGCTCCTTCTGCGACGTGTATATCAAGAGCTTTGAGGAACTGCTCTGGAAGCCGGAGTACCGAAAGGACTGACGAATAAAGAGGAACATAGCAAACATAGTAAAAGTCAGGCGTTGGTTTTCCAACGCCTGACTTGAGGCTGTCGATAAAGAGGTAGATTCTCCGCAACGGAAAGGAAGGGTGTGCGCGGGAAACCCAAGAAGGG
>CEAF01039266.1_pt1 | contig 73164 bp, 57 predicted proteins | sample 557431 | NCBI WGS metagenome assembly CEAF01 (sample SAMEA3182068, study PRJEB8094) | gut metagenome | biome: human; feature: gut; material: Stool; isolation source: human stools | place: Canada | collected 2013-11-18 | reverse complement strand
TGCAGGCGGCCGATGTCGGTTTCATCGACATTGCCCCGGAAGAGCATGTCGCCCATGTCGGCGACCGTGGCGATCGTGGTGCCGTCGTTGAAGGTGTTGGCCTGGATCACCGAGTTGCCGACCTTGATCGGTACGTCGAGGATCATACCCGTGATGGTGGAGCGTATCTGGGTGTTGCTTAAATCTTTGTATCGGTTGGTAATACCGGTTTTGACGATTTCCAGGTTGTCTTCGGCATTCTGGAACTCCTCTTCGGCCTGGCGCAGGGTGGTCTGCCCCTTCTCGAACTCCTCCTGCGATACCACGCCTTTGGCATAGAGGGCTTCGGTGCGTTCGAACTCCTTGCGGGTCTGGTCGAGCGAGAGCCGGGCTACCGTCACGCGGGATTCGGCGGCATTGAGGGTTCCCATTTCGGGAATGACCTTCACCGTAGCGATGACGTCGCCCTGTTTTACACGGTCGCCGGCCTTGCAGAGCACCTCGGAAATGATACCCGAGATCTGGGGCTTGATGAGCACCTCGTCGCGGGGTTCGACCTTGCCCGAGGCGATGACGTACTGACGGATCGTGTCATGCACGGGGGTTGCGAGGGTGTAAACCACCTTTACGGGGCGGGTTTTGTTCCAGAGGAAGACGAACGTGCCGACGAGCAGTGCGAGGAACAGGATGCCCAGGAAAATCTTCAGAAACTTTTTCATATTATGTCGGTTTTTTGCGTTTGTTGCGAGTTTCGGGGTTTATTCTTCGCGGATCGCGTCCACGGCTTTGATTCGCAGTGCCCGGGTCGCAGGGATGATGCCTGCCAGCAGGCTGCCCAGAACGAGGATACCCAGCGCGAGCATCCCCATACCGAAGGAGATCTGCCATGAAATATCGGGCAGGTGTTGGTCCATCTGGGCGGCCCGCGCGTAGAAACTGTCGGCGATGGAGAGAACGCCTACGCCCGCACCGAAACCGAAGATGCCCGCGATGAAAGTGAGGATGAAGCTCTCGGAGAGGATTTGCGAAAGGATCGTCAGGGGCGAAGCGCCGATGGCGCGGCGGATGCCGATCTCCTGCGTGCGTTCGCGTACCAGCACCAGCATGATGTTGCTGATGCCCACGATGCCCGCGAGCAGCGTGCCCAGACCTACGATCCACGTAAGCAGGGAGATGCCTCGGAAGAGCCCCATGATCTTGCCGAAGACCTCGGAGGTATCCTGAAAATAGATCGCCTTCTTGTCGTCGGGAGCGATCAGGTGCCGTGCGGCGATGCTTTGCCGGCAGTCCTGGATCACCTCTTGGGTCGGTTCGTCCGCATATCCGGTGAGTGCCAGCATGTCGATCGTCCGTCCCAGTCCGTACATTTGCTGTACGAGCAGCGCCGGGATGACGACGGTCCGCTCCGGGTCGCTGAAGGCCATCATACCGCCCAGGGGTTTGGTAACGCCGACGACCGTGAAGTAGGAACTGCCGATCTGGATCGTTTTGCCTGTGGGATCTTCTCCGCCGGGGAAGAGGTCGCGCCAGACCTGAAGCCCGATTACGCAGACTTTGCGCTGGCGCAGTTCATCGACTTCGTTCAGGTAGCGCCCCATGAGAATCTGTTGGGGGGCGATCTGCTGCATGTCGGGCGAGTAGCCCATCAGTCCGAATTCGCCTTTGTGGTCTTGGTGGCTCATGTTGCGTTGGTTGCCCCAGCAAATGGCCGAGATGTATTCGATGCGGGGCAGTTTCCGGAGCGCTTCCAGGTCGTCCCAGTCCAGTTCCCAGCTACGGCCCGTAGGCATACCTTCGTATGGGACGGAGGTGCGGTCGGACATGATGAAAATGGCGTTGGTGGCCGTACCGCCCAGTTGGGCACGGAACATGCGGCCCAGCCCCGTGCCGGCACCCAGCAGGACGATCAGCATGAAGATACCCCAGAAGACACCCAGCGCCGTCATGATGCTGCGCCTGCGGTTGCGGGAGATCGTCTGCCAGATTTCGTTCCAGCGATCCGTATCGAAAAATCCTGTCATAGTCTGGTTCCTTATCTTGCTGTTATCTTTTTCGTATCTTCTTTTCTGTCGGTCGTAGTTGCGCGACAACGCGCGTATTGATTTTACCTACCTCTAAATCCCTTCCTCGGGAGGGGACTTTGGCCGTCCTTCGGAGTTCGGCTGCCTCCTTGTCTTGTTCCCGGTTTTTCGTTGCTCTTTTCGTTCCTTTTGGTTGTAGTTTCGCGGCAGAGCCGCGTGTTCCAATTTTATCCTTCCCTGAATCCCCTCCTCGGGAGGGAACTTTGGTCGTCCTTCTGACGCCGGGGTGGTTCCTTACCGGCGTTGCGGGCGTTTCCTTATCTTTTTCCCGGCTTGTCGTCCCCGGCCGTTGCGTTTTCTTCCGTTTCTCGCTTCCAGTTGTTGCGGCTCCTTTTATCTTTTGTCCCGGCCGCTGCGGTTTTCGTGTCGGTTATTTGTTGTGTCGAAGGGCATCGACGGTCTTCAGTCGGGCGGCCCGGCGGGAGGGGATGTAACCTGCGATAAGTCCGGCCAGCACCAGAACGATCGTCGCGCTTACCGCTACCGAGAGGTTCAACGTCGGATTGACGAAGATGTTGAACGTGTTCTCCTCACCGGGCGGAGTTTGTGTCATGAGCTTGTTCACTCCTTCCATGGCGAATACGCCGAGCACCATCCCGATATAGCCGAATGCGGCGGTAATCATCACCGATTCGGTCAGGATCAGCCGGATGATCGACGAGGGTTTGGCTCCGAGAGCCTTGCGAATGCCGAATTCGAAGGTGCGCTCCTGCACCGTTACCAGCATGATGTTGCTCACGCCCACGATGCCTGCGAGCAGCGTCCCCAGACCGATGATCCAGATGAAGAGGTTGATGCCGCCGAAGACGAGCATCATGTTCTTGTAACCTTCCATGCGGTTGTAGATCCAGACGGCGCTTTCGTCGTCGGGCGCGAAGGTATGTTCGGCAGCCAGACGATTGCGGAGCCGTTGTTCGAATTCGGCCATCTTCTGATCGGTGTCGATGTCTTTCACCGAAAGATAGGTCTGTCCTACGCTCGGATCGCTGTGGTTGAAGAGCAGTTGGGCGGTCGTCAGCGGGATGAAGGTGAATGTGTAGGAGCCGAACTGGTCCATCTCGAAAACACCGATGATGCTGTACGATGTTCCGTTGACCAGGAGGTGCTGTCCGACGGGACTTTGACCGTGAAACAGGACATCCCGCACGTTTTTATCCACGACGATCACCTTGCGCCGCTCCCGAAGGTCGGTATCGTTCAGGAAGCGTCCGTCGAGCACCCTGACATTCATGATTTCGCGGTATTCCGGGTCGCTGCCGACTACGGCCGCATTGTTCAGAAAGTCGCGTCCGTGGGAGAGGTTGTATTGTCCCGGTCCCTGTACGCGGGCGGAAACCTTATCTACTTCGGGAAATTCGGTGCGCAGGATCTCCAGGTCGCGGTTGGTGATGTTGATGCGCCGCCACTTGTCGTAGCCCTTGTAGGGTTGCGAGGTCCAGCCGCCGTTGATGATGACCGAATTGACGGCCATCGATCCGAAATTGGAGAGCGTGCCGTTTTTCAGTCCGTTGCCCGAGCCGAGCAGGATGACCAGCATGAAGATGCCCCATGCGACCGAGAAGCCCGTGAGGAACGTGCGCAGCTTGTTGCGGCGGATCGACGCCCAGATTTCCAACAGCAACTCTCTCATGGCCGGAGGTTTTGGATCGAACCGATCACGCCGTCCTTCAGGTGGATGATCTTGTCCGTCTGGTCGGCGATCGACTGTTCATGGGTTACGCAGATGATGGTCATGCCCGTCCCGTTTACCTGCCGCAGCAGGTCCATTACCTCCTGCGAGGTTTTGCTGTCCAGGGCGCCCGTAGGTTCGTCGGCGAGGATGATCTGGGGCTTGTTGATCAATGCCCGGGCGATGGCCACGCGCTGTTTCTGGCCGCCCGACATTTCGTTGGGCATGTGGTGGGCCCAGTCGCGGAGTCCCAGCCGGTCGAGGTATTCGAGGGCTTCGGCATTGCGTTTGCGGCGCGAAACGCCCTGGTAGTAGAGGGGAAGGGCGACGTTTTCGACCGCGTTCTTGTAGTTTATCAGGTTGAACGACTGGAAAATATAGCCGATCATGTTGTTGCGGGCGGCAGCGGCCTGCGTCTCGCTCAGGTGCTTGATCAGGCGCCCGTTCAGGAAATATTCGCCCGTGTCGTAGTCGTCCAGGATCCCGAGGATGTTCAGCAGGGTCGATTTGCCCGATCCCGAGGCCCCCATGATCGAAACCAGCTCGCCCTTTCCGATTTCGAGGTCGATGCCCTTGAGTACATGCAGCGGAGCGCCGTTGTGGTAGGTCTTGTTGATGTTTTCGAGTACAATCATATCGAGAGGGAGTGATCCCGTTTTTTTATGGTCGTTGATTTTGTTTCGGCGTATTTCCTGTTGATCCGTGAAGTGTTCCTGCCGGTCGAAACCGAAGGGTTCTGCGGGGTGTTTCCTGTGCCGGCGTCATGTAATTCCTCGACTTTGGGAAACGCTTGCAGGCACTGCGTCCGTTCTTATCGTTTGTTGCGATAAAGATAGAAAGTATATTTGTGAAAAACAAGAAAAATTTATCGAAAATCAATAAAATTTTACCCCCCCCCGATAGATCGGTCGAGAGGGGGATTTTGTGTGGAAAAAAGACCGTCCCATCCTCTGAAAAAGGAGGCGGGACGGTCTTTAGTTATTCCGCATACACGGTTATTCCGGTTTCGGCAGGAGTCCTTTTTGATATACTTTATAATATATGGATCTTGCGTGAAAATCATCTCTGCGCGGAGCGGACAGGTGCCCGCGAACGATTCCTGCACATGGAATCGAGGAATCTATTTGAGCCGCAGGAACGAATAGCCGAAGCGTTCGCAGGCGGCTTTTTCCAACTCCTCGCGGGCCGAGGGATGCGCAATGTCGATCAGGGCGCGGGCACGCTCGGCGAGTCCTTTACCCAGCAGGTAGGCCGCACCGTACTCCGTGACGACGTATTGTGTCTGGAAACGGGTGGTCACCACGCCGGCGCCGGGCGTCAGCAGGGCCTTGATCTTGGAGTGTCCCTTCGAGGTGGTCGAGGGGAGCGCGATGAAGGTTTTACCGCCTTCGGAGAGGGCGCCGCCGTACATGAAGTCGTGTTGTCCGCCTACGCTCGAGTAGATCATCGTGCCGATCGAGTCGGCGCAGATCTGGCCCGTCAGATCGACCTCCAGCGCCGAATTGATGGCCATGACCTTCGGATTCTCGCGGATGCGGAACGGGTCGTTCGTCCATGCCACGTCCTTCATGATCAGGTCTTCGTTGTAGTCCATGTATTCGTAAAGCCGCTTCGAGCCGAGAGCCAGCGACGCGAGGTTCTTGCCCGGAAGCACCTTCTTCTGCGAGTTGTCGATCACACCGCTCCGAATCAGGGGTACTACCCCGTCGGTGAGTGCTTCGGTGTGGAGTCCCAGGTGTTTATGATCGCCCAGGGCCGCGAGTACCGCGTTGGGGATGCCGCCCACGCCGATCTGGAGGGTCGCACCGTCGGGAATCAACTCGGCGATGTAGCCGCCGATCTTGCGGTCGATTTCGCTGGGCTGGGCGGTCGGAAGCTCCACCAGAGGTTCATCGACTTCGACGGCGGCCGTGAGTTTCGAGACGTGGATCAGCGCATCGCCGTAGGAGAACGGCACGTGGGGGTTGATCTGGGCGATAACGACCTTCGCACATTCGGCGGCCGAAACCGCGAGGTCGGCCGAGGTGCCGAAGCTGCAATAGCCGTCCGCATTGGGGCGCGAACAGTTCAGCAGCGCTACGTCGATCGGGATGATCCCCTTGCGGAAAAGCCCCGGGATCTCGCCCAGAAAAGCCGGGATGGCCTGTCCGTACCCCTGAGCGATCCAGTTGCGCACGGAGTTCGACACGAAGAGGCTATATACGAGGAAACTGTCTTTGTATTCGGGCTTGCAGTAGGGCGCTTCCTCCCGTCCGATGGCGAAGGCTGAATAGACCTTCACTCCCCGAAGTTCGTGTCCCCGGTCGGCCATCGCTTTCACGAGCACTTCCGGGATCGAAACGCTTCCCTGAATATAAACGCTGTCGTTGGATTTGATGAGCTTCGCAGCTTCAGCGGCAGTGGTGTAGTTGATCATGGGTCTGTTTTTCTAAGTCGTTTCCGGCAGTCGGTCGGTGAAAGGAAAATTCGGTCCCGTCGTCGGCCGGAGACGGTAGGTTTTGTCTTTTTTGTTGGTTATTTGAAGGAGCCGAATTTATTCGGCTCCTTCTCTTCGTTGGGTGCGAATGGTCGTTCCCGGATGTCCGTGCCGGATTCTTTTCTCCGGAGTGCAACTCCGGGACGATTTCACAGCGACCCGGAGCTGCAATGCCGGATTTATTTCCGGGCGTAGTCCTGCGCGAAGTCGCGGAGGCGCCGGTCGAGCAGGTCGTACTGCTCCTCGCGGTTCATCTGCGACACGCAGACGCGCACGCCGTTCTGGAGGCTGCCCGTCGAGGTGAGCGAGATCGCGCAGATACCGTAGCGCAGCAGTGCGGCCACCAGGTCGGAACTCGGCATCGAACCGTAGCCTACCGTGAAGAAGAATCCGTCGCTCACGTGTTCGTCCTGGTCTTTGTCATAGACGATGTGGAAACCGTGACGCTCGAAGAGTTCCTTGACGCGGTGAGCGCGGTGTGCGTATTCGCGGGTGTGCCCCACGAAGTCCAGCTTGCCGTCCGCCGCCGCTTTGAACATGGCCGCCAAAGCGTATTGAGCCGAGTGACTTGCGCCTGACGATGCGGCGTAGAGGAATGTCAGGGCGTAGGATTCGGCGAAACGGCCGATGCCGTAACGCTCCTTGAGAGCCGGATAGAAGCGGTTGCGCAGTTTGTCCGAGATCGCTGCGATGGCGATGCGCTGGCCGGCGTAGCTGAAGATCTTCGAGCCGGAAATCATCAGCACGTAGTTATCCGTATAGCGGGCTGCGGTGGCCTGGAACGGAGCCTGGAAAGGATGTCCCAGCTCCTTGCGGAAGTCCATGCCCATGTAGGCCAAGTCTTCGAGAACGATCGTGTCGTACTTGTTTGCCAACTCGCCGATGGTGCGCAGTTCGCTCTCTGTGAGGCAGATCCACGCCGGGTTGTTGGGGTTCGAGTAGATGATCGCCGCGACGTTGCCCTGCTTGAGATAGCTCTCCAGCTTGGGACCGAGTTTCTCGGCGCGGAAGTCGTAGATGTCGAACGATTCGTGCTTGATGCCCAGGATGCGCACCTGCTGGCGCTGCACCGGGAAGCCCGGGTCGATGAACAGAATGGTGTCTTTCTTGGGGTCGCACTGCGAGCTGATCTGGAACAGGCAGAAGCCGCCCTGCATCGAGCCGACGGTCGGGATGCATCCCTCGGGGGCGACGTCGATGTCGAGGAACGCCTTGACGAAGCGCGAAGCCTCGCTCTTGAGCGGGGCGATGCCCGTGATGCTGGGGTAGATCGAAGCGTGTCCCTGGGCGAGGGCCTGCTGTTCGGCTTCGACGCCGACAGTCTCCGGCGGAAGGCCCGGAACGCCCATTTCGAGGTGCAGGAATTCGGTGCCCGAGTTCTTCTCGAGGGCGCCGCCGACGGCTCCGACCTGACGGATCGTGGCCTGTGCGAAGTTTTCGATGTCCATGGCGGCGAGCTGCTCGTCGAACATCTTCTGCGGAATGAGAGCTGCCATTACTTGCGGTGTTTTTGTGCGTATTCGTATCCGGCGCGGAACGCCTTGAGGTTCATTTCGACGATCTGCTCGCCTTTGCGGGCGAAGATGCTGCGGATGCCCGCCTCGAACTTGTCGGCGTCGAGCCCCAGGAAAGGAGCGGCGGCGCCCAGCAGCACGATGTTGGCCGCACGGGGCGAGGATTGCTCCTTGGCGATGGCATCGACATCGATCAGGATCGCATGTTTGCGCTTCCCGAGTTCAGCCAATACGGCCTCCGGTTCGGGGTAGTTGTCGATGTTTACGAACGGCGTAGTGTTGGCGATCACCCAGCCCTCCGGATTCAGGTAGGGTACGTAGCGCAGCGCCTCCATCGGTTCGAGCGAGATGATGATATCGGCCGCGCCTTGGGGGATCAGGTCGGAGAGGATCTCGTCCGAACTGATGCGCAGGTTCGACTGTACGTCGCCTCCGCGCTGGCTCATGCCATGTACTTCTGCCTGTTTGATGTGGAGTCCCTCCTTGAGGGCAGCGGCTCCGATGACGGTGGCGATCGAGAGGATGCCTTGTCCTCCCACGCCGGAAAGTATGATGTCCCGTTTCATGGTCGTACTACTGTTTTTTTGCGTTGTGGCGTTTGGCGGTCTGGATGCACTCGCGGCGCGGGATGATGACCGAAACCCCTTTGTATTCGATCTCTTCGCGGATCGTGCGGCGGATCTCCTCCATGTTCTTGGGCAGGGGTACCACGACGCGGATGTGTTCGGGCTCCACGCCCAGTCCGGCGCAGATCTGCTCGAGGCGTCCCGTGCCGGCCGAATCCTGGCCGCCGGTCATGCCGGTAGTGAGGTTGTCCGAGATTACGACGGTGATGTTGCTCTTTTCATTCACGGCATCCAGCAGGGCGGTCATGCCCGAGTGGGTGAAGGTCGAGTCGCCGATTACGGCTACCGAAGGGAACTGTCCGCCGTCGGCAGCGCCCTTGGCCATCGTGACCGAAGCGCCCATCTCCACGCAGGTGTCGATCGCCCGGAACGGGGGCAGCGAACCGAGCGTATAGCAGCCGATGTCGCTGAATACCTTGTGGTCGGGGTAGTGCTCGCGCAGCACGTCGTTCAGTGCCGTATATACGTCGCGGTGGCCGCAGCCCTGGCAAAGGGCCGGGGGCCGGGGCATGGTGAGCTGGCTGGCCGCCTCGCTCTCGCGGCGGGGCAGACCGAGGGCGCCGCGTACGTTGTCGGGCGTGAGTTCGCCCGTGCGGGGCAGCTCGCCGCTCAAACGTCCTTTGACCGGAATCGGAGTACCCAGCAGACCGCGGATCATCTCCTCCACCAGAGGTTGTCCCTCTTCGACGATCAGCAGCGAACGGCACTCCGAAGCCATGCGCTGTACGAGTGCCGTCGGCAGCGGATATTGCGAGATCTTCAGCACGGGGAAGGGGCAGCCTTCCGGGAAGTTCTCCATAATATAGTTGTAGGCCAGACCGCAGGCGATGATGCCCATGGATTTGTCCGGTCCGTCGATGTAGCGGTTGTGGCGCGAATGTTCGGCCTCCTGCTCGAAGAGTTTGTTCTCCTCGATGAGGGTTTTGTAACGTACGCGCGAGTTGCCCGGCATGAGGATCCACTGGCGGGGCCGCTCGGGGTAGTGGAGCGTGTTTTGCTGGCGGGGTTCGCCGATTTCGACCACGGCACGCGAGTGGGCCATGCGGGTCGTCACGCGCATCAGCACCGGAATCTGGTATTTCTCCGAGAAGTCGAACGCCTCGCCGATCATCTCGTAGGCTTCCTGTTGCGATGCGGGTTCGAAGCAGGGAATCATGGCGAATTTGGCGTAGAAGCGGGAGTCCTGTTCGTTCTGCGAGGAGTGCATCGAGGGATCGTCCGCCGCTACGACCACCAGGCCGCCGTTGGCACCCGTCATGGCTGAATTGACGAAAGCGTCGGCGCAGACGTTCATGCCCACGTGCTTCATGCAGACCAGGGCCCGCTTGCCGACGAACGACATGCCGAGGGCCGCTTCCAGTGCGGTCTTTTCGTTGGCCGACCAGTTGCAGTGGATGCCGCGCTCGCGCGTTAGGGGGTGCATCTGGATAAATTCCGTGATCTCCGTAGAGGGGGTTCCGGGGTAAGCGTACACGCCCGAAAGACCGGCGTTGAGGGCTCCCCATGCGATAGCCTCGTCGCCGAGTAATAATTCTTTCTTTATCATGGTGTCTGTTTTAGGTTCATTGCTGTTTTGAGTTCCGTTTCCCGCCTCGTATAACCGAACGGGCTTGGTGGTTATATCCTCGGCTCTACGAAACAGTTCGTTTTTACGCCGTTGTTTTCCGCTTTGGCAGAGTTCGAACACCTCCGATTCTGCGCTCGGTTTATCGAAAGCGTTGATTTTCTTTCGACTATTTTTCGCCTCGGCAATCGAAACGAAGGTTTCATTGCGCTCGGCTTAAGGAAGCAACTTAGGTTTCTGACAAATTTAGCGTTTTTTTTTGAAATATCTACTGTGACGGTGGTTTTTATTCCGGATTTTCGGTAATACGGCAAAATTGATGACGATTCGGAAGTAAAAGGTCCGAGCTCTGTTTTTTGCTTTCGCCGGATGAAGCGTGGGAAAAAAGCCCCCTTCGAAAAGGGGGCTTGATGAAGATTCCGGGAGAACCGGTTGCCGGTCGAATCGTGGGTTTGAGATGCGATCGGACCTTCGGTTGCCGGGGTTGTTTATTGCACATCGACGAACGGTCCGCAATAATAACCGTTCATTTCGTTGGTCGCTTCATAGAAGGCCAGCGCGATCTTTTGCTTTGCGGTGGCTCCGTGGATGGTACTCTTGGTGTTGTCACCCTGGTTGTCGTAGGTTTTGCCTGCATATGCGATGGACAGTATTCGTCCGGCATCCTTTTCGTTGGCAAAGGAAACGAGCAGACCGTCCAGTGCCTGCGGTGCGGCTTTGATGGTTACTACGCCCTCCGCCTGCCGGATTTGCTCCAAATCGGTCAGACCGGCCTGGGGTGCCAGATAGATCGTGTAGTAATCGTCGCTGCGGCGGTCGATGACGGCGGATTGGAGTTCGACCGGGTCGTTCGTTCCGACCGTATAACTGTTGCCGGAGTAGTAGGAGTATAGTTCGAACGCCCCGTCCGCATACCCTTCGAGGTGCATATCATGAACCTGCAGATCGAACGAGATTCGGTAGTTGTCTTGCAGGGCGTATTTGTAGAGGGTGATGGTGCCCGTCGCGCCTTGAAGGTCCGTATTGGTGACGGTAACCGACTTTTGTTGGGCAGGATCGACGATTTCGAGTTCGAACAGCTTGTCGATCCGGGTGATGTCGATCGGAGTTTTAGCCGTCGCCAGGGCGTTGTCGAAGCGGATTCGAACGTAGTATTCATCCACCTGGTCGATCAGCGCTCCCATGACGGGGCTGGCCGGCGAGAGATGGATTTCGGAAATCGTTTCCTCTTCGAGCGGTTGGTAATAGGCGCTTCCGAGCGGAGTTTTCAGGTCGTTGAGGCTGATGAAGCTGGTCCGCTCGGCGTCCTGCTGGTCGTAGGTGCAGGTACCGTAGATGCGGAGTTTCTTGCCGGTTGCGGCCGAGGTCATTTCGGCATATCCTTCGATCTTGTCCCCGTCGCGGGTGACGATGAAGCCGCCGTCGGTGATTAATGAATGGTAGTCGATGGTCACCATCGAAATATCCGATGCGATGGGGTGTTGGAACGACATGGAGTTGAGCAGCGAATACCGTTCGGACGCACTCTTCATGTTGATCGATTTATTTAGCTGGTTCGGCGTGAAGCTGAGGGATATGTAATCGTTTTTTCCGCCGTTGCCATAGAGCATGTCCTGGTAGTTGTCGTATCCTTCGAGCGGGGAGATGAAGAACCAGAGCCGATCGGTTTCCTTGTAGAAGAAGACCGATTTGGCGGCGATCCGCTGGTCGCCGTATTCGATGAACGGCTCCTCTCCGGAAGGTACTTCGAGTCCGGGATCCTGCGTGTCGAGCGTTCGGAATTTGTATTCGGTAGAAGTGAGTTCCAGACCGCCTTGTGTAAAACCTGTTGCCACGATCGTATAGTCGCTCGACGGAAGCAGACTGTTGTATGTGAAGGTTTTGGTTTCGGCCGGATCCTGAACGGTCGCTTGAGGCGTTACCGTCGCGGATTTGATCGTATAGGTATAAACATCTACATTTTTCGGCGTGATGGTGAAAGTTACGGTATTGGCTTCGGCCTTGACGTCGGAAATGGTGAGCGTGGCGCTTTCTCCGGGAGGCGGGGGCGTCGTTTCGTCGTCTTTACAACTCTGGAAAGTTCCCAATAGCAGGATGCAACACAGTAAATGGAAGGTTGCTTTACTCAAAGATTTCATAGTCGGATTATTTTAGGGTTGTTTTTTTGATAATTTATGTGCTCGATGTTCCGGTTGTGCCTTTGCCGCTGAAAGCGACGTGTTCCAACCGGCTCTCCCTTCGTCACGGGGACCCCGTGCAGCGAGGTTTCGGACAGGTTGGGAGTTCTGCGTGTTTGTTTATTTGATTGCTTTTTATTTGGCGCTCGTGGTCAATAATTCCGAAGTGACCGGAGCCGACATTTTCCCGTTGTTATCGACCGGGATGAGGACCAGATAGCTTTCTGCGAAATAGTAGTCGGTGGAGAACGTCGTGTCTTCGGTGGCGGCACGGTATTTTACGCCGTTTTGTTTGCAGATCGTTTCACCGAGATTGGCTGCTGCATCGTAGGCTGTTTTTTCGATCATTGCGTAATAGTAACCTGCGCAATCGGCTCCGGGGGTTACGGTTACCGAGGCATAGAAAGATACGCCGTAATTGTCCGTGATCGAATTTACCGCGATGGTCGCCGTCGCAGAGCCGGTAGCTTCGTAGCCGAGGGTTTCGAACTCGACCACCGTCGGAACGCCGTATCTGTCTTCGTTGTCGGCTTCGGGCAGGGCGATCAGTACGTATTGCGTATCGTATGCCAAACGGGATCCGTTGATGTCGTTGTCGCTGTATAGCGTTATCGGATAACCACTCTCTTTGCCGATCAACTCTCGTTGAACGTATGTATCCGCATTGCCGCCGTATTTGCGGTCGAAATCGGCTTTGGTGATGAAGTTGTAATAAGCTTTTTCGAAGCCGTTCCGTTTGACGGAGAAAGTCGCTGAGGTGAACGATGCGGTCTTCAGGGCAATATCGACCGTGAGCGACGTATCGTAGTCGGTGCCTGCGGCTTCCGTGTGGAACTCCTTGTATTGCAGGGGACCCAACTTGCCTTCGGCATCGTATGCGAACGAGAAGAAGTAATATTCGCTGCCCGGCGAAAGCCGGTCTGTTTTCCAGGTGCCTTGGAAGTCGGCCGTGATGTCGTAGTCATAGGTCTTCGCATCCAGTCCGGCCTGGACGAATTGTTCCGGGGTGCCTGCGGCTTCGACGTCGGACTTGGTCGCATAGCCGGCATAGTAGGAAACGACGCCGTCCTGTTTTGTCAGGGCGATCTCCAACTCTTTGCCCGCAACCTGCGGTTCGCCCAGCGTGACAGCGGCCTGTCCTGCTCCGAGTTCGTCGCGGGCGGGGATCGTCAGCGGAATTTCGATGATTTCGCCGTAGTCTTCACAGACGACATCGACCCCTTGCCGGACAACGGGAGCGGCGTAGAGAAGGACTTGCTGCGACCGGGTCGAAAGCAGGGTTTTGTTCCACTCTTCGAACGAGGCGGTTTTGAGGCCCGCTGTCAGTGAGGCGACTTCGAGGTAATGGATGAACTGCTCCCGGGAATCGACCTTGAAATGCTCTTCGAAATCGGCGCTGGATTCCGTAAGGTCCGGGTCGAAAATTTTCAGGAAATAGAGCGGGAATTTGCCGGTGTCCACGTCGGCCTTGAGATAGATTCCGTGTGCGGTCGCCACGGCGTCGATCCGTGCGAATGCGGTATAGGCGGGGGTCGTGAACGAATGCGTGGCGGGTTCGGACGGTTCGTCTTTGCCGTTATAGGCTACGACTGTCAATACGTAGTCGGTTTCCGCCTGGAGGCTGCCGACCAGGAAGGTCGATTGCTGTGGCTTTTCGACGACGGTCATTTCGGCTGTTCCGTCGGGGACATCGACCTTGTAGGCGATCCGGACCGCATTGTCGAGTTTCAGGGTGAAGCGGATCGAACTGTGGGTCGTAGCGACCTCTTCGATCGAAACGACGGCGGGGCCGGTCGGAAGGGCTTCGGTTTTGAATGCGTGGGTGACGGGATCGGCGGCCTGCCCGTTTTCGTCATATGCGACGGCGGTGATTTGATAGTCGGTCGCCGCCTCCAGGTTGTCGGTTGTATAGGTGCCGCCTTCGGAGCCGTTTACGAACGTAAGTTCGGCCGTTCCGTCGGGAACATCGACCTTGTAGCCGAAGCGGGCTGCATTGGCGGTTTTCAGGGTAAAGGTTACCGAATTATAGGTGGCTTTCACCTCTTCGATGGAGATGGTTGCCTTGTCGGGATCCGGCGTGGTCGGTTTTTCGGGGGTCGTGAATGTTGCGGTGGCCGGATTCGAAGGGCGCTGGTCGGCGTTATAGGCGATCGCCGTCAGCTTATAAGAGGTTTCGGGGGTCAGGTCGGTTATTTCGACCGTTTTTTCTTCGGAGCTTTCTATCGAAACGAAATCGGCGTCATCCCCCCCCCCTCGATCTCGATCTTGTAAGCCATCGAGATAGCATTGGTCGGAATTAATCGAAAAGAAACGTTGTCTGCTTCCGGGGAGAGCTCTGCGATTTCGATGGTTGCAGGAGGAGCTTCCGTCGAAGTGTTGTCATCGCTGCACGCAGCGAGTACGGTGAGTAAAGTTAATCCAGTTAGGAGAAACTTCAGTTGGGCGAAATTCAACATAACATGATTTTTAAGTTAGTAAAAGAGGAGCGCACTATTACAAATATAATAAAAAGAATTGATTTTGCAAATTTTACCGATTTGTTAAATTGTATATTTTAATATTTGAATTGTAAAATCTGTGGTCTATTCGTAAAATTTTATAAATTCGAAAAGAAGGCGAGTTCGATTTTTTTCGGGATTGTGTATTTAGATCGATTGAACCCGGAATCGCATTGTGCTTGTTGAGTAAGTACCTTGGATTGCATAAAATAAATGGCAGGAAGGGTGAGGGGGCACATTGTCGAGTTGCCGTTGGAGAGGGGCTTCGTGCTTCTTTTGGGAAGAATTTGGATGTTTTGGCGATTCGTTTTCAGGTGCTTTTCGCTGACGGGAATCTCAAAGTTGTTGCTATGATCGGGCGTCGGTACGGACGGATTCCGTATGGATTTTATGGGAGGACGGAAATTTTCCCGGGTGTAAGTCGGCGGGAGTACAAGGCGGAGAAAGAGAGAATCGGCAACTGCGCTATGGTCGTGCAGCCGAAAACAAAAAGCGACCTGTCGAAAAACAGGTCGCTGCATTATTTTGTGACGCCGACAGGACTCAAACCTGTAACCTTCTGATCCGTAGTCAGATGCTCTATTCAATTAAGCTACGGTGCCGAATTGCGATTGCAAATGTAGGGCAGCGTTGATTAACAGATAGTTACGGGCGTTGATTTTGTCGATGAATTTCTCTTTTTCGTGCTGTTGCTCGGCGCGGTTTAAACATTGGTTTAAACATTTCGGGTGATTCGTTTTTCCCAAAGTTGGGTTAATAAATTGAGTGAATTAGTTGATTATTTGATAAATAGAAAAAGTGTCAAACTATGTCGAAAGGGCAATTATATAGCCCCTCGTTTTTAGTCTGTCACTTGTCGTTGTCAAAGGAAAACGCCGCATTTTTTTCGGCCTGCCCTTAACCTTTTAAGATATATAGTATATATAACTCCATTTTTTGTGGAGTAATATTCATTGCCTCTAATACGTGCGTCTGTTCCGTTACTACCGTCCTCTTTCTTGGTTTTCTCAATCAGACGCTTTCGGGCAGTAAAATATTATTATATTGATCATTGAATAGAAATGCTGTATCATTCAATGATAGTTTTTGTAGCTTCTCTTTGCATATCCTTGTTGGCTCCATGGAATTCGATATTGGCATTCGTTATAATAAAACTCGATACGCTGTTCTATCATTTCATATAAGAGATCGAATTGTTCAGGACTACAATATTGCATATCAAATTCTAAAGATTTTACCCATTGTTTATGTAATTTAGGAAGCATTAAACAATCATCACTCTCACCACATATTAATAAATAACGATAGTATTTATCTGCCATTCTCCGCAACCTTACATATTGATATTTTGCAGTAACCGCATCCATATATCGGTTAGAGAATCCTATGTATTTTGGATAGTTCCAGTATGTATGCAACCAACACGTATCTTGAGCAAATTCTAATGCCAATTCGGGACAAATGCGATCAATATAGGGAAATCCATCTACTGATGTTATCAACCGTTCTTTATATGGTTGAAATATTTTTTCAAGAGAATCCACAAAAGCCGCAGCATATTTATTTTCATAGCATTGATGAATGGAACTCGTATCTAAGGCTCGATGTGTATATTCTTCTTTATCAAAAAAGAGTTTTGCTTTTTCTTTACATCTGACTAAAACACGAATCGAATCTAAATTTTCTGTTTCGCCGTTGAAATTCCGTGTAATATCATCCAATATTACATCACTACTTGGTTGCGCCCGATTTCCACACCCAACAATCAGTAAGGCGAATATGGAGAGTAAGTAGGTTTTCATCTTAATAATTCCACTTTATCTCGGTGACAAACTTTTCTGAAAAGTATATATTTATAGACCCTTTTATAAACCTTGTCACGGTTCATTGTGAATAGGTTTTCATCTTGCGTGACGCATTTTGCAAAAATCTCTATTATATAGCCCTTGAAAATTATGTCACCTAATCCGTTTCTGTTCTTCCCATCTCCTTATGAACTCCTCTGCATCCGTATAATAATTGATGTCATTCTTGGGCAAATTCTTAAACACCTCTGCGGACTTTTGCATCATCTGAATAGCATTCTCCAAATCTCCTACACGTTCGTATAAATGCGCTTTTTCCTTATAGGTCATTGCTGTCATTTGGCAGACCTTTCCATATTCCTGTGCTGCATATTTCAGCATATTATCGTATAGGTGCTGTGCATTGTCTACTTGTCCTGCATCTATATAATCAGAAATTAGAGCGAACATCATTTCTTCTTTCATTGTAGGATTGGAATATTGCCGAGCGACTGAATCTGCCTGCGCTTTCTTTACAAAGTTTTTCAGCACACTATCGCCGCCGACTGTTCCCACGTTGAAATTCAGAACGACATCATTCAGCATTTCATCATAGGTTTGTTCAGAACGGTGGGTTCCACACCCAATAATCAGTAAAGCGAATATGGAGGGTAAGTAGTATTTCATCTTAATAATTCCACTTTATCTCGGTGACAAACTTTTCTGAAAGTATATATTTATAGACCCTTTTATAAACCTTGTCACGGTTTGTTACAAGTTTCGTCGAATCCGTTTTTGTAATTCTTTGTCTTTATATCCGTTCTTCTTGGCTCGTTTCAGCCAGTATTTCGCTTGCTTCCAATCTTGAATATCGGCATAATAGTATGCTAAATCCCGTTGGGCCATCCATTCATCCTGTTCCGCCGCCCTTAACCACCAAATAACAGCAGAATCAATATCGGGCTTCTCTCGTTTAATCAGATCGGGGCGTTCTGCATAGCATCCGCCTAATTCGATTTGCGCTTCTGCATTTCCTGCTTCCGCCGACTTAAAAAGACTTTCGATTGCGGTATCTTCATCTCCATCGCCGAAAAGCATCCAACCAAAGAATTGGTAGTATTGCTTATCAGCCAATTTCTCGGATTCAGTAAGCGGTCTTTCAGGTTGGCTTTGGCAACAAACGAACAAAATGCCTGTCAGTATAAGTAAGTAGTTTTTCATTGCTCGCTTTTGTCTTTGCAAAACAATCCCTTGATTTTATGCCAAGCATAGTATTGCCATTGCCAGCGCATCTGACAACTCGTGTTGTTTTCGATGGTTTGATGGTTACGAAAGCGCCATACGCCACCTTTCTCTATCCAAATCGTATCTCGTGTTTCGGGCTGAATCAGCAGATTGCCATGCCGCTCATAATGAACTTTTAGATAATGTTCAGGAGAAGAGCAAACCGAATCTTGCGGAAGAAACACATTGAAATAATCACCAATTCCCACAGCATATATCGGAGCATATTTATAAGCTGTTCCCATTTTACGGCAGCCCATATAAAGTTTGTCTGCCTGTTCTTCTGTAAAGTAGATATTCGGCATGGCTGCTGCAAAATCCAACATGAGGATAGTTGCCCAAATCCAGATTGTTCCAAACTTGGCAAGTCGTGGCGCGTCTGTCGATTTGAGAAATATCGGTAAAATGGATGCAAGTAAAATAAACCCAATGCAACATAATATTCTCATCATTCTATAATTGCAGGACTGGCCCCACAAGGAGGGGAAATCATAAAACCACCTCGGAAAAGGTTCTGTTTTGTACCAGAACATCATTACCGCAAATAAGAATAGGTACATTCCAATTGTAACGAGTTGTATCGGTTTTGCCAATTTACGGATGTTGAACCAAATGATAGCTAACGTAATCACAAATTGCCAAATGCCTGTAAGAGTCTTGTGATGTTCTCCTATGGGAGACCAGATAAAAAGGATAAGAACGGCCAGCAAACTCCCTACAATGTAGGTAGCCCTGACAAGTGCATTTTTAAGGGTAGGATTGAGGGGCATAAGTTTTTCATATTATTATCGCGTGGATAGTCTGACCAACTTTTTCAAAAGGTCTATATTAAGACCCTCTGACAAAGTCAGTCCTAAATTATTTCTTCTGTAAAATCAGAAGCCAGCTAATCTTTTCATTCGTCGGGTCTGGTAGTTGTAAAGCAATGCCTACATCCTTTTGATTGATAAGTGCCCGATGCCAGTAAACATCTACCGAATGTTCGCCCGCATGATATAGCCCCATGACACGATGCCGCCATGCAAACCACGTGCGTCGAACATAGTGTAGTTGCCATTCCAAATCAGCTAACTGTTGCAGGACTGGCAATGATGATTCAGCAGTTAAGCGGAAATCTCCGTTATCGTTCGTTTGTAGGGTTAAGCGTTCGCCACGCTTGGGAACATCATGCACCGTAAGAGAATCCGCATGAATAGCAGATTTCGGGCGAATCTGCCAATCGACTAATTCGTATTCTCCATTGAGCAATTCCAACCGCTCTTTTTTCGATATAGAGTTAGCCCAAAGATATATGCCACACCCTGCAATCAGCAGGGAGAAGATGCCTATTAGATATTTTTTCATAGTAGAATTTTGTGACGAACTTTTCTAAAATGGTTAATATATAGCCCTGTTTTAAATTTTGTCACCGAAATTAGTTTGAGATAATCGAACCAATCTTTTCAAGTCTATTTTAACTCATAAATAAGTTGGTTTCAAATTATGTATCGTTTCCCGTTATCATATTCCAAAATTCAACGATAAGGTATGCGACACCGACAATTATAGCGGAAACAATTATTAATTCAAGCATATATTTACTCAACTTAAAGTTTTTTGCATTTCATCTACATCGTGTTCAGAAAATTTCATATTCTGAATGTTTAGTAAGGTTTTATTTGCCAGTTGTTATTAAAACGATAATTCTAAAAATAAAGAACATTGCAAGTATTGTATTCAGAAACGGAAGAAACATAATAGCCAATTCGCTCCCGTCTACAAAACTGAAATAGGATTTTTCACCACTCATTCCGTAAGCTATCAAAGAGCCTAAAATGCAAGTAACAAGTGAAATTATATAAGCCTCTATCATTTAATGAAATCTGTTTTTCAATGTTACATCCCTGTATATCGTATAGTAATCGCTAGGCATGCAAAGCCATATTATTAAAATAAATGTGCCTATAATTGGAATTAAACCAACCAGAAAATTCCATCCGCTTTTTCCTATATCATGTAATCGGCGGATTGTTACAGCCAAGGAGGGTAACAACGTTCCTAAATTGAAGATATAATAGGTTACTCCAAAAATTCCAATTTGCGTTTCATCCGCAATGCTGATTCCTGAGATAAGTCCACAAAGCAACAAGCCATTTACGATCAGAATAAATAAAGTCCAGTACCAAAATTCTGTGCGGGTTGATCTGCCTTGAAATATTGCATAATTATTAAATCCAGCCCGAATAGCACTGCCAAAATCATAACCTTTAGGGGGTATTGCTGGCCGTTCTGGCCTTTCTTGAATCGGTAATGAAAATGGTTTTAGTTCATATCCGCACTTGACACAAATGACTGCTTTGGGGTCTGGTTCTGCACCACAATTCGAGCAAAACTTATCCCCGTCTCCAGCCATAACACCGCATTTCATGCAAATTCTTGCATTGTCGGCCATTTCTGCACCACAATTTCGACAAAACATATTCTTTTTCGATTAGAAATAATAAATAGCACTATTGTAAGTAGGCTTTGCCTTGTAGTCGTATGCTTGTTCGTAATCATCAGCTATATATTCTTTATCGGTACGAGAATAAGCATAGCAATCGCACCATCCATTGTACGATTGGTAGTATTCAATAGATTGTGCCTGTCCATTAATGTATTTAATTCTGAAAGGTGCAGTTTGTCCCGATTTCGTCGTTCCTGTAACTCTCTGATAAGTTACTTGCGCCTGTCTTTGATTGCCGAAAATCGGTTGTTGATAATTATAATTATCGACTGGTCTTGAATATGGGGTGTATGTCGCTCCATATTGTTGTGCACTCACATAGCCACAAGACAGAATAAATCCACAAAAAATCAGCAGTTTTTTCATAGTTTGAAAAGTATTTTTGCCATTCCAACCCTCAAATGGCAGGTTAATAGTAAAAAAGAAAGCGCAGGGTTGTACGCTTATTTATGATGTTAGGCTCTGGTAAGCCCTGCGATAAAATAAGCAACAACCCCACGCTCGTATCCAATAGGATATGGCGGGAGATTAGGTCTGCTTATTCTCATCGCAATTAAATTTACCAGATTCAACATCGAGAATAAACTTACGCTTCCGTAGTTCGTATGTTCCACAAATTTAGGAAACATTTTCGGAAAAACGCATAGCCCTAACTCCTTTTCGGGGTTGTTGCCCTTATTTTTGATTCTATGGTGCTGGCATAGCCTTATTTATTTAGTCATTACATAAAAACAGACCTTGCAGTCGGTTGTCAGTCCGTCTGCAAAGTCTGTCGTTCGTGTCATTCGCTCCAATCGTTGTATTCGTCGGTCGGATAGAAATCGGGAAAGAGGTCGTGAAAATGGAATGCGAAAAACGCCATGTCGGTACACATCGTCTGGCGAAAGCATGTACCCATTGCAAAATCTTCGTCGTAAACATTGTAGTCTACACATCCGAACACGATGCTTTGACGACCGATTTTCTTCTCGCCCTCTGTAAAGCCGATGTAATAATAGGATTTTTGTCCCGTCCTGCGGTTGAATCGTCGGTTGAAAAGAATCGAATCCTTTTCAATCGTGTAGGCAAGATGATTACGCTCCAATAGCCGCCGAACGGATTGCATCGACAACTCTACATTCTTGACTGTCCCCATTTTTTGAATGTTTTGATTTATGATATAGTCGGGACAGGATGGGGGACCCGTTTTGAAGCGTAATAATCTATGTCGTGCTACATGGTTTTCTTGCCTTTATTTTGTTGTTTCTGCAAAAGTAAATAATCGGATTCAGATTTGCAAGGGAATCAGTCGATTCCCCCGCAAATTCTCTGAATTACATAATCCATGTAAATCGCCTGCCCGCTGGATTGTCTGCCCCACCAGTAGCAACCGTATTCCTCGATGATAACCTCGTCCTGTTCTTTAAGCCGTTCGGCCAGCCAAGAATCAATCAGCCACCATTCCATGACATCATCCGCGAACGGATAAAGATATTCTTCGGAAATAAGGTTTGCCCGTATCATTTCCTCGATAACCGTGCTTTGATTCTTCAAAACACAATTCTGTACTACTCGTTGCGCATTCATATAATCGGTTGTTGCGAGTTCATGCGTATTAGCCATCGGTTTGCAAAATTTGTGTGGTCAGCCTGTCGTTCCTCGGCGCAATTCTCCATTCCGTTTTCTGTCGGGTACGCACTATGCGATTCAATGCGGAGAGTTTTGTTGCAGTAATAGTACGGGATAAATTGCTTTGTACTTGTGTCAAATGCAAAATTCATTTCTGTATTCTGCGCAAATTTACCTTTAGCTTCGTAGTATTCTACCAGCGAAATAAGGTTGTACTTTCCATTGCGCCCAATCATTGCGGCACGTAAGCGTGTGTAAACTCCGTTTCCGTGGTCGATTCTGTAAGACCGCACGGTTAACAAGGCTTTCAGAATCTCTGTCGCCCTTTCATTTAATGTTTTCATGGTCTGTAAAGTTTAGAGTTATTCCCCATTTACTTGTAAAAAGATAACTCCATTCATAACCAACTAAAAAGGGCGGCATATCTCCATGTAAGAATAGCTTTCCGATTCTATATAATTCCGATAATTTTATGCTGTTATATGGTTTCGGGCATAAATAGGGGGCGGTTTGTTTTATGTGGAATCCTATTATATGTAATGGATAAAAATTCGGTTTCCCATCTGAAAATGGGGAGGGGTGAAAAATAGGGATTGTCCGCTCGGTCGGGGTATTTAGGTCTTGTTTGTCTGCGAGTGACAACCTTTTCAGAAAAGGATATTTTATAGACCCTTTCACAAAGTTTGTCACCTTTTTGTTGCGGGACAATTTCGGTATAAATCGCACGATATGGGGAATGGATGATAAATAGATTTACCCAAAACTACCCTATAAAAGAAAGAATCGTTATCTTTGCCGAAAAGCAAGTGTACCATGTCCTATAAACCGCCTTACACCATTACGCCGAAGATCACAAATTTGGTTGCACAAATCAGCGAAGCAATCGGCAGCTATTATGCGCACGAAAATTTGCGTCTGCATCGTGTCAATCGAATCAAAACGATTCACGGGACGCTGGCTATCGAGGGCAACACGCTTTCAACGGAGCAGGTCACGGCGGTATTGGAAGGAAAACCCGTCGTTGCTCCTATTAACGAGGTGCAGGAGGTGCGCAACGCCCTTAAAGCGTATGAATTGCTCGACACGCTCGATCCCTGTAAAGTCGATGATCTGTTAAAGGCGCATGCCACGATGGAAGCGGGATTGATTGACGAAATCGGTTGTTTCCGCAAAGGCGGTGCGGGGGTGGTGTCGGGGAAAACGGTTATCCATTATGCGCCTGATGCCGAACGTGTGCCGTTTCTCGTAAACGATCTGTTCGAGTGGCTGCGCACCACGGATGAACACCCGTTGATCGCAAGTTGTGTCTTTCATTATGAATTCGAGTTTATCCATCCGTTCGCGGACGGTAACGGTCGCACGGGGCGATTGTGGCAGACATTGATTTTGAGCAGGTGGCGGCCTATCTTCAAAAACCTGCCGATCGAAAACATTGTATATAAGTATCAAAAGGAGTATTATAAGGCGATTGCCGTAAGTGGCGGTAAGGCGGGTTGCACGCCTTTCGTCGAGTTTGTTTTGGGGGTAATCGCCGAAACGCTTACTACCCAAGAAACTACCCGAAAGACTACCCAAGAAATTATTTTGGAAGCCATCGCCTGCAATCCCAGCATTACACGGGCGGAGCTGGCCGAGGTTGTCGGAATCTCACCCGACGGTGTGAAATATCATTTGCAGAAACTCGCCAAGTCGGGCAGGCTCAAACGGGTGGGGTCTACACGCCGCGGGGAGTGGGTGATCGAGTGACAGGAATTCCGAAAAAGGTACTTTTATAGACCCTTTTCAAAAGTTTGTCACCGACCTGTTTTCACCCGTTGCGGGCTATATGATCCGCTTTCCCAATTCGATGAACCGTTGTTTGTTGGTGCGCACCTCCCTGTACTCGAAATATATTCCGATCATCTTTGCCGTCACTTTTTTGCGGTAGGGGATGCCGAACCGCATAATCAGGTCGTTCATAAAACGGTTGACGGCGCACACGGGTAGTCTGTCGCCCGTTTTCAGTCGGTCGTACACCTCCCCGCAAACTTTTTCCGAGGTCAGCAGTTGTTGGCTTTCGTTTTCCTGTATCTGTTTGCCGATTTCGTTCATGTTGTAGTTGTGCCGTTCGATCTCTGCCGCTCCGAGGGCGTAGTAGGCATCCACCATCATCGGCACTTGGTTCTGAATCTCCTCGCGCAGAAAGTAGTATTCATTCCACGTTCGGTTTTGTTCCAGTATCTCCAACTGCCGCACGATTTCGCGGAACAGCTCTTTCATTTTCAGTCGGGGATTTATGCGTTGCAGTCGGTCGCAGTCCGACAACGGATAGATATGTTCGGCGCAATCCGTGTGAAATGCTTTCGCGTACTCCTCCCGCACCAGTTCGGCGTCGGTGTAGTACCGCTTGATCCGCTCGTCGTCGTAGGCGTTGTCCCACATGAACCAGTTGCGCGTTCCGTCGGCGTTCATGAACCGTTTGTAGTCCATTCCCTCCAACGCCTGCGCACGGGTATCGCAACCCGCCCCCGACGCTTCGATTTGCAGGACTTGTTTGTAGACCGCTTCGCACTCCTCCAACCTCGTGGCGATCTCCTCCCGCGATTTGCAGGGCATCTCCTTGTTGGTGCTGAAAATATGCGCGGCATCCTCCACGCCGTTGCGAAAGCGTCCGACGATCTGCACGGCTTCGGTCGTGGGGTCGATGACGGTGTGCGCCGCAAACGAAAGGTCGGTTACGATCAGCACGCAGGCTGTTGTCGGCAGTTCGATGTCCACCGCCGAAAAGAAACGGCTCGTGAAAAAGTTGATTTCATCCAGTTCTTCGAGCGAGGAGTAAGCCCGCGAAAAATCCCGCTTGCGGAGTTTCTTCACACTCTCGTAACTGCAAAAGACCTTGCACCGTTTCTCGATCTTATAGGTGCAGATCATGCGGTGGATCGTATCGGTCGAGTTCAGAAAAATGCAGAGCGGATGCCCTTTGCCTTTTACCTGTCCCATAAGGGTACGCACCCAGCCGACGGTGTTGTTCGTATGTATGAGCAACATTTTCGGCTTGTGGTCATAGGTCGGGCGGAGTATCTTCATCGTAAAGCCCTGCTGCTCGAAACGGGGATCGGACGGGATGATCGGCGTCGCGGAAACCATCGCCTTTTGCTTGCATCGGAAAAAATCATCCATCGGGAGCGTGATCGAGCCGCGGTAGCCTGCATCCTGTATCGTGCGCTCGCATTCGTCGAACAGCATGAACCATTCACCGTGCATATCCGTATGCGTCTGCACCATCGCCGAGCGGACTTTGGGGAAACTTTCGGGCGTGGTCATGATTTTCAGATAGCCGTCGTTGTAGTTCGTGTTCAGAAAGTCGATGATGTCCTCGGTCGTTACACCCTCGAACACGCCGAGTATCTGCGGGTGCTTTTTCATCTTGCCCTCGATAACGGGAACATTCGGTTCGATGATGACGGAGTGTCGGGGCGCATTGATTTCGGCATAGGTCGCACCGCATCCCGTGATGGTCTTGTTGATGATCGAATTGGTCGGTATTTCGGGCATCACGGCGTCGAACCGCTGGCCTGCATCTATTGTGATATATTCAATCTTCATCTAATTGTTTGATTTGTAATTAAAAAAAAACTTGGGGAGCGAGCGGTGAAACCCGCTCCCCTCGTTCAGCAGTTTAGTTCAGCAGGTCGGTGATGTCCTCCATTGCCTCGGCAGGCATTACGACTTTGCCGTTGGGAAAGTGGTACTTTTTGGCGAGGTAGCCGATGCCCTCCTCGCTCTCGTTGTACTCCTCGGAGGTGATCGGGGTCAGTTTCTCCACCTCGGCGGCCACCTCTGCCAGCCACTCGGACTGACAGCAGATTTCACGGTCGGGTTCAAACTCCGTTACTTCGGGCAATTCCTTACCCATCAGGAACGCCATCAGGTAGTTCCAGATTTGGGCGTTCAGCAGGAGTTTGCCATCCAGTTCGGTGTACCCCTTGCGGATTCCGAACCAAACATATCCGCATCCAGCCACGTCTACACGGGTGGTCACGATCAGGGTGGTAGCCCCTGCCGCAATCGCTTTCGTCAGCGTGCGGAACATTTTGGCATTCCCTGCGGGCTTGATTTTGATAATGCGGAGGTTCATTTTCTCCTCCTGTTCTTCTGCGCGGTTCCCAGCTACCTGCTGCGATTCCGCATTTTCTGAAATTACGTTCATGGTTTTAATGTTATTAAATTTGATGTTAATATTGTCGTTGATGTTTGCAAGCGTTTTCATAATCGTTATCTTTTTTATTAAGTTTTGTCGCCGCCTCTTTCGGGCTGTCGGCTACTCCCTGCAACTTCGGTCGGCCGTACGCTCCGACCTCGTTCACGACTGCAAAGAAACGGAGTATTTCGGGCTTCTCCGAATCATTTTAGATAGAGATTATAGGCATTATTTAGACCTATTATTTATCTCTGGTTTTCAACTGTTTACAGTTTGTACTTCATCGGTCGTATTTTTTCATTTTACCGCCTCTTTTGCAGGCTGTCGGCTACTCCCCGAATCTCTCGAATAACCGTACGCTTTATTCGCGGATTCTGGCTTCTGAACCTGCATAAATCCAACCTTTGCAGACTTTGAAAAAATAGAGAATAGCCCTTAAAAATAGACCTATTCATTACCTTTGCTATTGAAAATGTTATAAAATATATTGAAAAAGCATTGTAAATCTGTCGGTTATGACAAAACGGCAGATGTCATGACACTGGCAGATTTTTGGCAGAAAAAAGAAAGGGAACCGCGATAAACGGCTCCCTTAAATGGTATGGTTATATAGTCCGATCAGTCCAATAGCGGAAAATCAAAATCTTGCATGATAACCTGCCTCTGCAATGGTATCGGTCTGAATCGTGGTGTTATGGCCGAGGGTTTCAGATAGGCGGCAAGATCGGCACGGATTCGATCGGGACTATAGGCCCCATCCCACCCTTTATTATCGGAATAGCAACCCATCTGCCGTGCAAAGTCGTGAATAAATGCGCATAATTCGTTCGGCATATCGGGCTGGCTGGGTATTGCGTTTTCTTCATGGAGCATTCGGTAAATGCCGTATGCAACTGCCGAATAGATGGCATTATCCTTTTTTCGTCCCGCAGACGGTTTGCGCCATTGAATATCTTGCCGTGCTTTCTCGGCTGTCTGTACTTCGGGAAAATAGCCTGCAAGTTCCTTTTTAATCAGACGGAATAACCAGTTATCGCTGTTCGGAATAGAAATCTTTTCCTTGATCCCGTTGTTGGTGCGAATTGTGATAGCGGTCTGTTCGTTGCCTTGAAATGCCCGTGCCTCCATTTGCTCCATAAAAAGCAACAGGTGCGCCCATTCGCTTTGGTATATGTCCCAAGTATGAAACTGAATAAGGTCATTGTATTCGTTTTCGTCGATCTGCCGTTCACGGATGCAGTAGGCCACCAGCAATAGGGCTTCCTCTATTATCGGGGTAATTGTCCCGTAAGAGTTGATAAGCGACAACAAATCATGGCATTCGAGGTGTCGAAACGGCAAAACCAGATTGCAATCCTCTTTAATGCCGTACTTTACGTTATTACCCTCTCGGTGAGGTATCAGACATTTGGCATCCGAAAGTTCTTTGTTGAAATAGCCTGCCGTGATGCCGAAATATTTTTCCAGTAAGGGCAGGCAAGCGGTGAAATATTCGGTCGTTACGGGGTAAAAGGTTTGTTCTTCTTGCATAGGAGTATCTTTATAAAGACGAATTTACAAAATTCCGCTTTCTGTCGCAACCGACGACCGCAGAAAAAAGAAAAGGGACTACCCGATGCAATCGGATAATCCCTTAAAAGGTAGTGACAAACTTGGTTTCGGGGGCTATAAGATAGACCTTTTTTCAAACCTTGTCACCTCCTCACAATAAATTCTGCATGGCCGCATCTATCTGTGAGTTCTCGAACGAATCGAGGTAGATTTGCGTAATCTTTTCCGAACTATGACCCAGCGATTCGCTGATGATGGATGTTGAAACTCCCGACCTTTTCAGTACGGTGGCAAAGCTATGCCGTGCAACGTATGTCGTGAGCGTGATAGGCAGGTGCAGATGCTCGCCGATTAGTTTCAGATAGCGATTTATCCGCTTGTTCGTCCGTTGCACCCGTCCGTACTGCTGTTGTGCCGTAATGTGAACAGAACGCCTTAAAACAGGGAAGATGTAATCCTGCGGATGTGCGTTCGGCTGACGGTATTTGTCGAGAATGTCGAGTGCGGCAGGTTGGAGTTGGAACGACAGGAGTTTACCCGTTTTCTGACGGTTGAAAACCAGCCGCCCGTCCACGATGTCGGCATAGCGGATGTGCAGAATGTCTGTCAGATTGATGCCGCACGACAGGTAGCTGAACAGGAACAAGTCCTTTGCCAGTTGCAGAAACGGTTTGGGGTACTTGGTCAGCGTCCGTACTTCGCAATCCATAATCCGCCGAATATCCTCTTTTGTCAGCGACCGTTTGGCCGTGGCTTCCTTGAATCGGCTCACTTTGAACGTGTCGAAAGGGTAGTCCGTTTTCTTGATTAGGCCGTCGGTGATTGCGCTGTTGTAAAGCACCCGCAACGAACGGAAACGAATGCCGATGGAGTTGTCGGAATAATGCCGTTCCACCCGCAACCATTGTTCGTACCGTTTCAGCCATTCGGCGTCGATGTCGATAAAATAAAAGTCCAGCGAACGGCAGAATTTCGTCAGCGAGGTGCGGAGTTCCTGAAAGGTTTTTGCATTGCCGACCCTGTTTGCGGCCAGCAGGCGGTCGATGTAGCCGTTCAGATAGTCGCCGACGGTTCGGCGCACGACCTTGCGGGATGCCTTTTCGACAAGCGTGTTCAGCGTGTACTCCTTATCGCTGGTTTTAAAGTCCAAAATCTGCTCCTGCAACTCTTTCGTCTTGGTTTCGATAAGGGTGTTTATGCGCTCCTTGTCGGGGCAATTCCGCTTGGGGCGGCTTTTGTCAAAGTCCCAAAATTTAGCATCGAGGGAAATGTGCAGGCTGATGTACTTGATTCGGCGGTTTTTCGTGAGCCGTAACATGAGGGGGTGAGTGCCGTCAGATAGGGTTTTAGAGGTGTACAGGACGGTTGTGAGGGTGGTGTTCATAACCAATTTCGGTTTAAACATTGGTTTAAACAAATCCCCGATTTCGCCGTAAAAATCGCTCAAAACAAGACACGAAAAAACCACCTACATTGCTGTAAGTGGTTGGTTTTGAGAGTGACACCGACAGGACTCAAACCTGTAACCTTCTGATCCGTAGTCAGATGCTCTATTCAATTAAGCTACGGCGCCGAATTGCGAATGCAAATGTAGTGTGAAAATTGCTCTTATGCAAATAATTTGTCGTAAAATTTACCAGTCTTTTTATTTTATATCTTGGTAAGAGGGGTAATTTTGAATATAATACATTGATAATGTTTGATTTGAGGTAATCTGTGCTTTGTTCGGATTCTTTTCCGGGAGTTTGTCGGTGGAAATATCGTTGCCGGGAAAAGAGGGCATTTGTCGTGTCCGACTGGCTATGGGGACCGGAGATTTGTCATACAAAAATTACCCCTGCGGGCTGAAATCCGCAGGGGTAATTCGATGATTTTGCCGGATGCGCTTATTTGACCAGTTCGGCGAGCTTCTCCTTGATTCCTTCGCCTCGCAGGTCTTTGGCGACGATCTTGCCTTCGGGCGAGATCAGGAAGTTGGTCGGGATGCTGCGGATTCCGTACTCTTCGACGATCGGGGCGCTCTTGCCGTCGGTGACGGCGATTACGTTGGGCCACGTCATCTCCTCTTTTACAAGGAATTCTTTCCAACTCTCGGCATCGTTGTCGAGCGATACGCCGTAAATGTTGAATCCTTTGGGGCCGAACTCCTTGAACGCCTCCTTCAGATAGGGCAATTCGCCGCGGCAGGGACTGCACCAGGTTGCCCAGAAGTCGATCAGCACCCATTTGCCGGGGCCGATGAGGGGTGTCACCGAAACGGTTTCGCCCAGGGAGTCGGGCAGCGCGATTTCCAGATAGGGCTTGCCGATTTCGGTATTTTCCTGGGCGGCGATCGATTTGGCGATGGCGGTCAGGATCTGGGTTTTCTGCATCTGTTCGGGGAATTTATTCAGGATTTCGCGGGCTTCTTGCGGTTCCATTTCGTTATAGAGGTTTCCGAAGAAGTAAACGCCGACCAGGTTGTCGGAGTTGTTGTCCAAAGCGCGGCGCATGATGCCGTTGGCTACCTGGTTCAGCGAATCGAATTTCTCCATGTCGTTTTCTTGCATGGCCACCAGGAATTGTCCCTGAAGCATGCCCAAAGAGTCGTTTATCGGCTGGAAAATCTCGTTCGAGCGGGTGCCGCCGACTTGGAATTGGCCCAGATCCGCAGTTTTAACGTCGATTTTTCCCGGTTCGAGGAAGATGAATCCGATGCCCTGGCGGTGCCGGTTGGTAAGGATGGCCAGGTCCGGCTGGTCGATCGTGCCTTTGATTTTGAACGTACCGTCCGCAGCGACGGCTGCCGATGCGATGGTCGGATTTTCGGGATTGCCTTGCATCAGGAATACGGAGTCCGTGATTCCCGGGTCCAGTTTGCCGGTGATGGTGTAGGTATTGCCTCCGCATCCCACGAGGGTGCCTGCGGCAAGAAGACCTATTAACGCTTTTTTCATAGTGCTGAGAAAGGATTAAAATGATTATTTGGTCGGTTTGTGATTCGTCTTTTGGGGTGTTCGCGGCGTTTGCCGGATTTCGCGCTGGGGATTATCCTTCAAAAACCGTTCCCAGCTCGAACTGCCCTTTGCCGAGGCAGCCTTGCGGCCTCCGCCGAGTCCTTTGAACCGATCTTCGCCGAGGGCGCCGTTCAATGGGTTCGAACTCATGAAATGGTGGCACAGGGCGACGGCCATACCGTCCGTAGCGTCCAGTCGCCGGGGCGGACGTTCGATCGTGAGCATGCTGCTGACGAGAGCCGCGACCTGCTCCTTGGGGGCCGAGCCTCGGCCCGTGATACACTGTTTGATGCGTGTGGGGGCGTATTCGAATACCTGCAGTCCGCGGCTCAACGCCGCAGCCATCGCCACGCCTTGCGCCCGGCCCAGCTTGAGCATCGACTGCACGTTCTCGCCGAAGAAGGGCGATTCGAGGGCCACCTCGCGGGGGCGGTATTCGTCCACGAGGGCACCGACCCGCTCGAAAATGTAGCGCAGCTTTTCGTAAGGATCGTTCATCCTGTGCAGGTCGATGTCGCCCAGCACGACCGATCGGACCTCCCGTCCGCAAACCTCCAGCACCCCGTACCCCATGTAGTTGGTGCCGGGGTCGATGCCCATGATGCGGTATGTCGTCGGGTCGGACACGGTGCAGGGACGTTACTTCTCCTTGAGGGCCGCGATCTCCTTTTCCGCCTGACTCACGCGGCGTGCCAGGTCGGGCAGGTTCTTGAAGATGGCCGATGCGCGGTGATATTGCATGCCGGGCAGCGCCGGATAGCCGAAACGTACTTCTCCGTCAGGTACGTCTTTGTCGAGACCGCTTTTGGAGCCGATGCAGACCCTGTCGCCGATGGTCACGTGGTCCGCGATGCCGACCTGTCCCGCGAGGAAACAGTTGTGCCCCACCTTCGAAGTGCCTGCGATGCCTGTCTGGGCCGAGGAAACGGTATTCTCGCCGATTTGCACGTTGTGGCCGATCTGGATCAGGTTGTCGAGTTTCACGCCCCGGCGGATGATCGTCGAGTCGGTCTTGGCCCGGTCGATGCAGGTGTTGGCGCCGATTTCCACGTCGTCTTCGACGACGACGTTGCCCAGTTGCGGAATCTTGTCGAAGCCGCCTGCGGCATTGGGAATGAAGCCGAAGCCGTCGGCGCCGATCACCGCACCCGCATGCAGGATGCAGCGGCTGCCGATCACGCACCCCTCGTAAATCTTGACACCCGGGTAGAGGATCGTTCCGTCGCCGACGGTCACGCCGTCACCGATATAGACCTGGGGATAGATTTGGCAGTCGGCGCCGATGCGGGCTCCCGCCTCGATAACGGCGAAATCGCCCACGTAACAATCTTCGCCCAGTGTCGCCCGCTCCGAGATCGAAGCCCGCTCGCTGATGCCCTGTTTGCGGGGTTTTGCGGCCTGATACATTTGCAGCAGTTTGAGCACTGCGGCGCCGGTGTCTTCGACTTTAATCAAGGTGGCGGTCACGGGTTCCGAAGGGGTGAAATCCTTGTTCACCAATACGATCGACGCACGGGTTTTGTAAAGGTGTTTTTCGTATTTGGGGTTGGTCAGGTAGGTCAGGGCGCCGGGTTCGCCCTCTTCGATCGAGGAGACGGTGTGCACCTTGGCCTCTTTGTCGCCTGCGACTTGGCCGCCGAGAAAACCGGCGATCATTTCTGCGGTAAATTCCATCATAGCAATATAGTAATCAGAGGTATTTTTTTATGTCTATTCCTTCGGGCATGAATTCATCGACCGTGCGGCCGAAAGCCAGTACTTCGCGTACGGTGCTCGAGGCGATGTCGGCTACGGGAGCCGGGGTGAAGAGCATCACGGTGATGATGTCGGGATGCAGGCGGTGGTTGGTCGCCTCCATCGTCCGTTCGTATTCGAAATCGGTGGTGTTGCGCACGCCGCGGATGATGGCCGAGGCATGCTGGTCGCGGGCGAAGTCGCCCGTCAGACCGGTATAGATTCTCACTTCGACCCGGGGGTTGTCCGCATAGAGGTCTTCGATGAGTTGTTTGCGGGCTTCGATGCGCAGCAGTCCTGCCTTGGAAACATTGTTGCCGATGCCGATGACGACCTTGTCGAAGATTCGCAGGGCATCGTCCACGAGTGCCTGATGGCCCCGGGTAAAGGGATCGAACGATCCCGGAAAAATGGCGATGGTGTGTGACATTGGGAGCAAAGGTAATGAAAATGAATACAGAATCCAACAAACGGATCCGGGGGTGTTGCCGAATGTATCCGACTTTCTGCAAAAGTAATGAAAATGAGTGCAGAATGAAACGAGCGAACTGTTTTTTATGCCGAGTGTATTCCGATCTTTTGTGAAGGTATTGTAAATAGGGTGGGACAAAGGAAACCTGTCCGGTTTGTATCGGGCAGGATGTGTTAGTATAATTTGTTCAGGACGCGGGCGATACGTTCGGTGATGATTGCGGCGTAGAGTTGCCCTTCGCAGGCCGATAGCGAGGTGAGGCCCCGGTGATCGACATAGAAAATTTCGTCGAAACGGGCAAGTTGCTCCCGGCCGATCTCCAGCTCCAGCAGAGGCAGGCGGGCGGCTTCGACGGCCCGGCATGCCAATTCCCGTTCGACACTCGGCGGGGCGGGCGGAGTATAGACTTTTTTCCCTTTCACGGCGAACAGGGGCGCTTCGTCGCATACGTGCACGAATCCCTCGCCGTCGCAGCGGATCACCGCTTGTACGCCTGTCCGGACTGCCGCCCGTTCAATGTCCGCTTCCGCCGCCCGGTTGTCCGCCGTCACCGCTGCCTGCAAAGCCAGCATGCAGGCTGCTTCGCGTGCCGAGGTGGGGTATTCGGGGTAGGGAACGCCGTAGTTCACGACAGCCGCAGCGGGCCGCAGCGACCGCAGGGCATACCCGTCGTAGAAGGATACCGCTCCGGGGATCAGCAGCAGGTCGCCCGCCGGTGTGAAGGCCATGCGTACGAACGAAGAGCCTGCGACGGGGTGACGGTTGGCGTCGAGCAGGGCGGCGATCTCTGCCTCCAGCCGGCGAAGGTCGGGGGCCCAGCGCAACCCGAAAAGCTCTTGTATGTTGCGAGCCAGCAGTTCCGTGTGGCGGTCGAGCCAGAGGGGGCGGCGTCCCCGGACATGAAGCGTCTGATAGAGGTATGTGCCTTCGATGCGGGGCATCGGCTCCGGGATACCGTTGCGCAGCAGGATGCGTTCCATTATTGGAGGAAGATTTTGAGAAGCAGCTCGCGGAGCAGCTCCCCGTCCGGGGCGCCGCCCGCGTTCATGCCCTTCGATTTGGCGTCGTATTCGCGCAGCAGCCCCAGGATACGGAACACCCGGCGGTTGTCCCACCGTGCCGAGGTCTGCTTCAGTTCGCCCAGAGCGTAGGCGTTGTTCATTCGCAGGATGCCTATGAGTTCCGTGTCCGAGGGAAACGGAACTCCCTTGTGGCGGCTGAGCCACCGCAGGTAGTTGATGCGGAAAATTTCGCGGAACTGATTGAAAAGGGCCAGAATCGTTACCAGCAGGGGGTTGTCTTTGGGGTTGCGGGCGAAATGGTCGGCGATGCGCAGGGCCTGTTCGAGGTTCTGTCCCGTGACGGCCTTGCAGAGTTCGAAGTTATTGAAATCCTTCGAGATGCCGATGTTCTGTTCGATGTGTGCGTCGGTGATTTTCTTCGTTCCTTCCGGTAGCGAGAGCAGCAGCTTGCCCAGTTCGTTGGAGATTTTGGCGAGGTCGGTGCCCAGGTGGTCGGTCAGCATCGCCTGGGCTTTCGCGTCGATCGTGCAGCCTTTCGAGGCGACGAACTGCGCGAGCCAGGGGCCGATCTCGTAATCGCGCGGCCGGACCGATTCGAGCACCGCACCGTGCTGGGCGATGCTTTTGTAGAGCTGCGAATGCTTGTCCACGTTCTTCTCCTTGTGGCAGACGATCAGGATCGTCGTGGGCGAGGGTTTCGAAGTGTATAGCGAGAGTTTGTCGAGACCGCGCAGTTGCTGCGCCTCCTTGAGAATCACCACCTGGTACGAACCCATCATCGGCATCTGCCGGCAGAGGTTCACCACTTGTCCCGCGTCGGAGTCCCGCCCATAGACGGTCAGCTGGTTGAAAGCCCGTTCGGACTCCTGGAGGATCGTCGAGGCCAGCAGGTCGCAGAGAGCGTCGATGAAGAAGGCCTCTTCGCCCATGAGCAGATAGACGGGCGCGAACTTCCGTCCCGCGATTTCGCCTCGGAGACGGTCGTAGGCCGCCATCGTATCTTTGAATTTTACGCCGCTTTTCGCCATGGCTTAAATGATCTCTTTGGTGATGCGCAGCACGTTTTCGGTCTCGGCCGTGAGCCGGTAGCGGTCGTCGATGCGCCGCCCGACGAGCCAGACGATCTCATCCCCGGAAAGCAGTACGAACTGCCGTGCCTTCTCCGGCAGCGGGACTTTATGGTCGATCAGGTAGTCGCTGACCTTCTTGCGGCCGGACATGCCGTAGGGAATGAACCAGTCCCCCTCCTGCCAGCGGCGCACCGTGAGCGGGTATTTGAGTTTGTCGGCATCCACCTGGGCGATGTGTTCGGGTACGCCGAAGCCCTGGATATCGTCGATGTCGCGCAGCTCGAAGTAGAGCACCGAGTTGCCGCAGTAGCAGCGCGGGGCGCCCGCCTCGACCTGCACCTGGCAGGGGTCGTCCGCCGGGATCGGGGTTACCATAATCCGTCCCCGGTCGATGTACGCCACGTGGGATTTGGAGTAGAACCGCTTGCCCGTGCCGGAGTTCTGTTCCAGCGCCCTGACCAGGGCGTCCGACACGTCGCCTTTGAACGAATAGGTCGAGTTGAGCAGTTCGAAGATTACGAAATTCAGCGGGAAAGCCCGGTCGATACGGTCGATGTGGATCGTGTCGATCCCGTTTTCGGTGGTGATGACCTCTTCGCGGATGCGCTGGATGCCGTGGTTGATGAAGAGCTGCGCGTCGGTCAGACGGCCGATGTTCTGACGCATCAGGTCGGTGAACTTGGGGCTGATCTCCTTGATGCGGGGTACGAGTCCCAGGCGGATCTTGTTGCGCAGGTATTTGGTCGAGCGGTTCGACGAATCTTCCCGGTAGGGAATGTGTTGTGCTACGGCGTATTCGAGGATGTCCTTGCGCGAAGCGAACATCAGCGGGCGGATCAGCTTCCCGGCATGGGTGGTGATCCCCGTCAGACCCCGCAGGCCGGTGCCGCGCAACAGGTTGATGAAGAAGGTTTCGATCGAGTCGTCGATGTGGTGGGCGATGGCTACCACCGTGTAACCGTGCTCGCGGCTCAATTCGTCGAACCAGGCGTAGCGCAGCCGCCGTGCGGCCATTTCCATCGATTCGCCCGTGCGCTCCATCTCGCCTTTGGTGTCGAAGCGTTTGTTGTACCAGGGCACGCCGTACTTCTCCGCCTCGCGGCGTACGAGTTCCTCGTCCTCTTCGCTCTCCACGCCCCGCAACTGGAAATTGCAGTGGGCCACGCCGACGCGATAGCCGCTTCGCACGAAGAGCGAGAGCATGACCATCGAGTCCACGCCGCCCGAAACGGTCAGCAGGATGAAATCCTCCGGAGCTGCCAGCTCGTTGCGGCGGATGTAGCGTTGGAAATTGTCCAGTAGGTTCATAGGCAGTGCCTTGTCGGTTTTATAATATATTGACTTCGGGTTCGATCTCCACGCCGAAGCGTTTCTTTACCTGTTCCTGCACTTTGCGGGCGAAAGCGACGATCTCCGTACCCGTAGCGCCTCCGAGGTTGATAATCACCAGCGCCTGCCGGGGGTGGATCCCCACGCGTCCTTCGCTGTGGCCTTTCAGTCCGGCGCGGTCGATCAGCCAGCCTGCGGCCAGCTTGACTTGCGAAGGGTCGGCTGCCGGATAGTGCGGCATATCGGGATAAAGTGCCGACAAGCGTTCGGCCTCCTCGCGGCCGACGACCGGATTCTTGAAGAAGCTCCCGGCGTTGCCCGTCACCGCAGGGTCGGGCAGCTTGGCCCGGCGGATCGCACAGACGGCCTCGCGGATGTTGCGCAGCGTGATGCCTCCCCGCGCTTCGACCGCTGCGGCCAAATCCCCGTATTCGAGTCGGGGCCGGGGCGTGCGGCTCAACGCAAAGCGGACCGAGGTGATGATTACACGTCCCCGCAGGGAGCGTTTGAAGACGCTGTCCCGGTACCCGAACGCGCAGTGTTCTCTGTTCAGGACGAGCGTGTTGAAGGTCTCCGTGCAGAACATCTCGACGCTTCGGATCGCATCCTTGGCCTCGCAGCCGTAAGCCCCGATATTCTGAACCGGAGCGGCCCCGACTTTGCCGGGGATGAGCGAGAGGTTTTCCAATCCCCACAGTTCGTGCTGTACGGCCCATTCGACCAGGTCGTCCCACTCGACGCCCGCGTCGGCTTCGACCGTCACGCAGTCCGGCTGTTCGTCCACGATGCGGATACCCTGTGCCACAGGGGTCAGCAGCGTACCGGGATAGTCTTGCGTGAAGAGGACGTTGTTGCCTCCTCCGAGGACGTACCACGGATCAGGCATTCCTTTCTCGAAGAGTTCCTGCAAATCTTCCGTCCGGTCGAACTCGATGAGGCGTGCCGCCCGCTGCGCCACGTGAAAACTGTTGCGCGGGGCGAGTTCGGGATTGTTAAATTCTCGTATCATATTTGCAAAGTTAGGAATTATTTCGTTAATTTGAATGTTTTCGACAAGCGAGGGCAGAACGACTTCACTCGCTCTGCCGGACGGAGAAAACAGAGAATGCAGTTCGATGTTTCCGATAAGCGAGGCAGGAGAGGACGACTTTTTGCCCGGCGGAGAGAACGGGGCCCGCAGTTCGCCGTTTTCGGTCGAGTGGTGCGGGACGTTGTGTCGGGCAGGGAGAACGACCGTTCGACGGTTTCGATCTATGCGAGTGAGAAGGGAGCTTTTTGTAACAGGCGGGCAGGGCGCCGTGTGCGTGAAGAGAAAAACGGGCGGAGTCGCTGTTTTTTATCGCCCGCTTCGTCGGGCGTCGGTCGATGTGGCGCCGATCTTGCTGAAAGAGAATGAATGTGACTGATAAACGGTTTCCGATATGTTTACGAAAGAGGATTTTGTGCAAATGGAGGAGCACGGCCTGACGCCGGCGGCTCTCGAAACCCAGTTGAAAAATTTTCGGGAAGGTTTTCCCTTTCTTCCCGTGACGCGGGCCGCTTCGTGCGGCGACGGTATTCGGGTGCTGGATGCTGCCGGGATCGAGCAGGCGGCGGCCCGTTACGACCGTGCGAAGGAGTCTTTGCGGGTGGTGAAATTCGTGCCCGCTTCGGGCGCCGCGACCCGTATGTTCAAGGATTTGTTCGAGTTCGTTCGCGAGGGGCGCCGTACGGCTGTGGTCGGGGAGTTGCTGGCCAACCGCCGCCGCTTCGCCTTCTGGCCCGAGCTGCGGACGATCATCGGTGACGATGCCGACGAGCTGCGGACGGTCGAAAATATCGTCGCCGAAGGGCTCCGTTACGGGGAAACCCCGAAGGGACTGGTGTCGTTCCACCGCTATGGGGACGAGGTGCGCAAAGCCGTCGAAGAGCATCTGGTCGAAGGGGCGCAGTACGCCGCCGCCGGGGGCGAGGTGAAGATTCACTTTACCGTCTCGCCCGAGCATCTGACCCGTTTCGAAGCGTTGCTGGCCGAAAAGATACCGGGTTACGAATCCCGTTTCGGGGTCAAGTATCGCATCTCCTTCTCCGTGCAGGACCCTTCGACCGACACGCTGGCCGTGAATCCCGACTGTACGCCTTTCCGACGTGCCGACGGGCGGCTGCTCTTCCGTCCTGCGGGACACGGGGCGCTGATCGGGAACCTCGGAAAGATCGATGCGGACATAGTCTTCGTTAAAAATATCGACAATGTTACTACCGATGCCCGGCGGAGCGATACGGTGCTTTATAAAAAAGCGCTGGCCGGAGTATTGCTCGCATTGCAGGAGCGGATTTTCGAATACCTCATGGCCCTCGAAGTGCCGGGTGCCGAATTGGAGCCTATCGCCGCGTTCATCGAGAATGAACTCTGCGTGAAACTGCCCAAGGACTACGGCACGGCTCTTTTGAGGCAGGTGCTCGACCGCCCGATCCGGGTGTGCGGCATGGTGCGCAACGAAGGCGAGCCGGGCGGCGGCCCCTTCTGGGTGGCTGGGGCCGACGGGCTGGAGACGCTCCAGATCGCCGAATCGAACCAGATCGCTCCCGAAAAGCGGGAGTTGATGCGCTCGGCGACTCATTTCAATCCGGTGGATCTGGTTTGCAGCTTCCGCACCTCGAAAGGCGGTCGTTTCGATCTGCGGGAGTTCGTCGATCCCGCTACGGGTTTTATCTCCCGCAAGTCGGACGGGGGCCGCGAGCTGCTCGCGCAGGAACTGCCCGGTCTTTGGAACGGTGCCATGGCCCGGTGGAATACGGTCTTCGTCGAAGTCCCCATCACGACTTTTTCGCCCGTAAAGGTAGTCACCGATCTGCTGCGTCCCGAACATCAGGGCGATGAATTTTGAATAAGCCATTGCTCCCTTCGGATTTTCATTCGGAGGGAGCTTTTTTCGAGATGAAGACGTTGGTTGTCCCAAACGATTGAAAAAATGCAATCGAAAAATATAAAAAACAAATTGAATAACATTTTCAGTGTTATTTTTCTGCTATTCGGATTAGCGGCTTGCTCAGATGATCGTTACCAAACACAAAATGTAACCCATTTAGTAATCGATTCTTTCGAAGATTTTGCAAAGGACAGCGATACCGTAAGTATTCGGTCCATAACCCTATCCTTGGCCGATAAACGATTTTACGCCGAATTCGAACATTCGGATATCGAGATTAATTACGAAGTAAATGTTCGTAATAATAGTGCGGACACAGTTCGTATCAATCTCCCGGATTCTTCGAATTATGCTACATATCTAAATAATCGTGTCGGGTGGTTGAGTGGATGGAATAAAAATGAGCTTGAAATTCTACCATGTCGATCAAATACTATTTGTATTACCAATATCGGCATGTTTGGTGCGTTATATCGTTGGGAAAAATTATTTCCTCCAAAACACGATTACACTTTTGATATGCTAAAAATCCTTCCCGATGTAAAAGTATATTACAATGGACAGCTTGTATTGCCATCGAAAGAAATAGAAATTTTTACAAGCGACTACAAAGATCCGTGGATATATAAAGTGCTTAAAAAAATATCAGGAGAACCATATGCTATTGATTTTTCTAATTAGATAAAAACTAATGTGATTGATCGATTGTTGAAATCGAAACTCAAAGACAATATTTTATGGTTCGATCCGAAAAAAAATGCGCCGAATATGCGTGGGTTAAAATGGATTTTATATATTTGTAGGAACTAATTCGGAGGAGTGTGATTTCGGGAACAGTTCCGATGTTTCCGGTCGGAGTCGGGGAGAGATCGCTTGCGATCGAGTCTCGGATGGAGGTGAGGAAGAGAAAGATTCCGGTGATCCCGGATCGAATGCCTGCGGTCGGATTTGCCGGCGGGGAAAGCGGTGCTGTATGCCGTGCGTTTCGGTCGGCGGGGTCGGTGCGGGGCCGGGCTGCATCCCGGAATCCGTGACGCGAGGTCATGGAGTGACGAATAAGAAATTCAAATATAATAAACATAAATTCTTATGGAAAACAAACTTCAACAGTTAACCCAGAAGCTCTACGACGAGGGACTGGAGAAAGGCCGTGCCGAGGCGGAACGTCTGGTGGCCGAAGCGAAGACCAATGCGGCCAAGATCGTGAAGGAGGCCGAGGCGCAGGCTGCGAAGATCCTCGCCGAAGCCAATACCAAAGCACAGGACGTGGAGAAGAACGCGATGACCGAAATTTCGCTCGCGGGCAAGCAGGCCCTCTCGAAGATCAAAGCCGAGATCAGCTCCATGATTATCGCCAAGAGCACCGCTCCCGCCGTGAAAGCCGCGACGCTCGATCCCGAATTCGTAAAGCAGATGCTGCTTACCGTCGCCAAGAACTGGAGCGGCGCCGATTCGTCGAAGAACCAGTTGAAGGCCCTGCTGCCGGAGGCGGAACAGAAGGCGTTCGAAGCGACGTTCGAAGCCGCTGCGAAGGAGCTGCTGGCCGCAGGCGTCGAGGTGGGTTATTCGAAGGAGGTCAGGACGGGATTCAAGGTGGGTGCCAAAGACGGCGGCTACTACATTTCGTTTTCGGACCAGGATTTCGACGCTCTGTTGAAGGAGTACCTGCGCGACAAGGTCTATAAAATGCTGTATAACGCTTAAGCCGGGCGCCATGTTCGACAAGAATTACTACTGTTTGGTAGCCGGATTGCGGGAGTATTCGCTCGATGCCGATACCAAGGGCTTCAATGCCCGGGCGATCATCGAGGAGATTCTCGAAGGGGTTTCCGCCCGCGATGCACGTTGCGTGCGTCTGCTTTACGGTTACTACGACTGCGAGAACCTGGTTAATTTCCGCAAGGGACGCGCGGCGCACAACCCGCTGGGCAACCTCTCGCGGGAAGAGATCGAGGAGCAGACCAAGAACCCCGACCGGCTTCCGGCGCGTATGGCGACCGTGGTCCGTTCCTATTCGGCCATCGTCGATGAAGATGCCGACAACGAGGACGGGATCGACACCGACCGATCGTTCGAGAACGCTCTTTTCTCGGCCTACTACGACGAGTGCGCCCACTCCAAGAGCCGTTTCCTGCGCCAGTGGGCCGATTTCGACCGCAACCTGCGCAACATCTCTGCCGCCGTCGTAGCCCGCGTTACGGGACGTTCGGCCGAGCAGTCTGTCGTGGGCGGGGATGAAACTTCGCAGCAGCTCAAACGCTCGTCGGCCGCCGATTTCGGCTTGCGGGGCGACGTTCCCTACCTGGAGGCGGTGATCGCCGCCGTGAACGACGAAACCAACCTGGTGGAGAAGGAGCGCAAGATCGACGCGATCCGCTGGAACCAGGCCGAGGAGCTTTCCACTTTCGATTATTTCGACATCAACGCGCTGCTGGCTTACCTGGTGAAGGTGAACATCGTGGCGCGCTGGACCCGTTTGGACGACAAGCAGGGGCGCGAAATGCTGCATCGCCTGATGACCAGTCTGGACGGCAAGGATTTGATCAATAAACAATAAAACAGATAATGAAAACAACAGGACGAGTAAACGGTATCATCTCGAACATCGTGATCGTGAAGGCGGACGGCCCTGTCGGCCAGAACGAAATCTGTCACGTTTACTGCGGGGATACCAAGATGATGGCCGAGGTCATCAAGGTCGTGGGCGACAATGCCTACGTGCAGGTTTTCGACTCGACCCGCGGACTGAAGATCGGCGAAAAGGTCGAATTCGAGGGTCACATGCTGGAAGCGACGCTCGCTCCCGGTCTTCTTTCGCGCAACTACGACGGTCTGCAGAACGACCTGGAGAAGATGGACGGTCTGTTCATCGCGCGCGGTTCGATCACCGACCCTATCGACTTCGAGAAGAAGTGGGAGTTCAAGCCGCTGGCCAAGCCCGGCGACAAGGTTTCGGCCGCGTCGTGGCTGGGGCAGGTCAAGGAGGAGTGGGTCGAGCACAAGATCATGGTACCCTTCACGATGGAGGGAACCTATACGGTCAAGAGCGTCGTGCCCGCCGGAGAGTACAAGGTTACGGACACGATTGCCGTCATCACCGATGCCGACGGCCGGGATCACGATATTACGATGGTGCAGCGGTGGCCTGTGAAGCAGGCCGTGCGCTGTTACCGGGAGAAGCCGCGTCCCTCGCGCGTCATGGAGACGGGCGTGCGGGCCATCGACACTTTCAACCCGCTGGCCGAGGGCGGTACGGGCTTCATCCCCGGACCTTTCGGTGCGGGCAAGACGGTGCTCCAGCATGCGATTTCGAAGCAGGCCGATGCCGACGTAATTATCATCGTGGCCTGCGGCGAGCGTGCCAACGAGGTGGTCGAGATTTTCAAAGAGTTCCCCGAGCTGGTCGATCCCCGCACGGGCCACAAGCTCATGGAACGTACCATCATCATCTGCAATACTTCGAACATGCCCGTCGCGGCGCGTGAGGCGTCCGTTTATACGGGTATGACCATCGGCGAGTACTACCGTTCGATGGGCCTCAAGGTGCTCGTTATGGCCGACTCGACTTCGCGCTGGGCGCAGGCGCTGCGCGAGATGTCCAACCGTCTGGAGGAGCTTCCGGGTCAGGACGCCTTCCCGGTCGATCTTTCGGCGATTATTTCGAACTTCTATGCGCGGGCCGGCCTGGTGAAACTCAACAACGGTAAGACGGGTTCGGTGACCTTCCTGGGTACGGTGTCGCCTGCGGGCGGTAACCTCAAGGAGCCGGTGACCGAATCGACGAAGAAGGCAGCCCGCTGTTTCTACGCCCTTTCGCAGGGCCGCGCCGACTCGAAGCGTTACCCGGCTATCGACCCGCTGGAGTCCTACTCGAAATACCTCGAATATCCCGAAATCGAGGAGTACCTCGACGGCCGTATCGAAAAGGGCTGGGTGGAGAAGGTCTATGCGGGCAAGACGCTCGTGCAGCGCGGCAAGGAGGCCAACGACCAGATCAACATCCTGGGCGACGACGGCGTGCCGGTGGAGTACCACGAACGATTCTGGAAATCGGAGCTGATCGACTTCGTGATCCTGCAGCAGGATGCTTTCGACGAGATCGACGCCAACTGCCCGATCGAACGCCAGAAGATGATGTACGAGATGGTGCTCGACATCTGCGACCGGGAGTTCGCGTTCGCCGGATTCGAGGAGTGCGCTTCGTTCTTCAAGGGCCTGATCAACCTCTTCCGTCAGATGAACTATTCGGAGTGGAAATCGGAGAAATTCGAGGACTACCGCCGTCAGATCGAGAAAACAGTGAGTGAAAAAGAATCCAAATAAGGCGCGGTATGACAACACGAGCATTTCAGAAGATATATACCAAGATTGAAAACATTACCAAGGCGACCGTGACGCTGCGTGCCGAAGGCGTGGGTAATGACGAGCTGGCCACCGTAGGCGGCAAGTTGGCCCAGGTGGTGAAGATTATGGGCGACCAGGTGACTTTGCAGGTTTTCGCGGGCACGGAGGGTATTACCACCGATTCGGAGGTAATTTTCCACGGCGAACCCCCGAAGCTGCGCGTTTCGGACAACCTGGCGGGCCGTTTCTTCAACGCCTACGGCGAACCCATCGAGGGCGGCGAGCAGATCGAGGGCGAAGCCCGCGAAATCGGCGGTCCGACGGTGAATCCGTTCCGCCGCATCCAGCCGTCGGAGCTGATCGCCACGGGTATCGCCGGCATCGACCTCAATAATACGATCGTGACGGGCCAGAAGATTCCCTTCTTCGCCGACCCGGATCAGCCCTATAACGCCGTGATGGCCAATGTGGCCCTGCGTGCCAAGGCCGACAAGATCATCCTGGGCGGCATGGGTCTCTCGAACGACGACTTCCTCTACTTCAAGCAGGTGTTCGAAAACGCCGGTGCGCTCGATCGCATCGTTTCGTTCGTCAATACCACGGAGAATCCCCCGGTGGAGCGTCTGCTCGTGCCGGACATGGCCTTGACCGCCGCCGAATATTTCGCCGTCGATAAGGGTGAAAAGGTGCTGGTGCTGCTGACGGACATGACCCTTTACGCCGATGCGCTGGCCATCGTATCGAACCGTATGGATCAGATTCCTTCGAAGGACTCGATGCCCGGTTCGCTCTACTCCGATCTGGCGAAGATCTATGAGAAGGCCGTGCAGTTGCCCAACGGCGGCTCGATCACCATTATCGCGGTGACGACCCTTTCGGGCGGCGACATCACGCACGCCATCCCCGACAATACGGGTTACATCACCGAGGGTCAGTTGTTCCTGCGCAACGATTCGGACACGGGTAAGGTTATCGTCGATCCGTTCCGTTCGCTGTCGCGTCTGAAACAGTTGGTGATCGGCAAGAAGACCCGCGAGGATCATCCGCAGGTGATGAACGCTGCCGTGCGTCTCTACGCCGATGCGGCCAATGCCAAGACCAAACTGGAGAACGGCTTCGACCTTTCGGACTACGACGAGCGTGCGCTCAAGTTCGCTTACGACTATTCGGAGAAACTGCTGGCGATCGACGTCAATATCGAAATTACGCAGATGCTCGACACGGCGTGGGAGCTCTTCGCCAAATACTTCTCGAAGGAAGAGGTGGCCATCAAGAGCGAACTGGTGGAGAAATACTGGCCTAAAACCGAGTAGAGCAATTCAACTCAAACAGAATGGCTATAAAATTCCAATATAACAAGACCTCGCTGGGCGAACTCGGAAAACAGCTGAAAATGCGGCAGAAGGCGCTCCCTACGATCAAGAGTAAGGAGTCGGCCCTGCGTTCCGAAGTGAAGAAGGCGAAGGACACCGCACAGGATTTCCAGCGGCAGTTGGACGCGCTCACGGCGCAGTACGACTACATGGTTTCCCTGTGGGGTGAGTTCGATGCGGACCTGCTGCGCATCGCCGACGTCGATCTTGCGGAGCAGAAGATCGCGGGCGTGCGTACGCCGGTGTTGCAGGACATCCGTTTCGAGGAGAAGGACTACGACCTCTTCTCGGCTCCCGTGTGGTTCGCCGACGGAGTCGATATTCTCAAGCGCCTCGCGCGTCTGGGTATCGAATTCGAGGTGTTCAACCGCAAGATGGAGTTGCTGGATTTCGCACGCCGCAAGACTACTCAAAAGGTAAACCTCTACGAAAAGGTGCAGATACCCGGGTACGAGGATGCCATACGCAAAATCAAACGCTTCATGGAGGATGAGGAGAACCTCTCCAAGTCGGCCCAGAAGATCGTGAAAACCAAACAACAGCAAGCCGGGGAGGGCGCGATGTTATGATAGCGAGAATGTCGAAATACGACCTGGTACTCTATGCGGGTCAGAGCAGCGACTTCATCGAGAAGCTGCGCGGCCTGGGGCTGGTCGATATTACCACTACGGGGTGGGAGCCTTCGGACGAAGACCGTCAGTTGCTGCTTTCGATCGACAACCATCACAAGGCGGTCGATGCCCTGACGCGGTTTCTCGAAGACGAACGTTTCGTTCGGGACGAGCAGCCCATCGCCGACGGCGGCGAGGCTTTCGATCGCTATACGGCCGCTACGCAGCAGGCAGCGGCGCTCCGTTCGGAGATCGCACGCTTGCAGAAAACCGCCGACGAGCTGCGTCCCTGGGGCGATTTTTCGGTCGATACGCTTCGCAAGTTAGCGGACAGGGGCGTGGTGCTACGCTATTTCTTCACCAGCCGTGCGGCTTACGAGAAGGATATCGAAGCGTGGTCGGAGCGTTATACGATCGCTCTGGTGCACGAGGGTGAAACCTTTGATTACTTCGTGGTCGTGACCCGGCCGGGCGAGGAGGTGGTGCTCGATGCGCAGGAGGTCAAGGCGCCGACGATGGACTGCCGTCAGACCGAAGCGCAGATCGCCGAGGCCCGCAGGAAGCTCGCGGAGCTGGATCGGGAATTTTCCCGTGCGGCTCTTTCGGTGGAGGCGATCCGCCGGCATGGGATCGAGCTCAAGCGGAAGCTGGAAGAGATTCGCGTGAAGAATACTGCGCAGCCTGAAGCCGACGGTACGCTGGTTATTCTGGAGGGATGGGCCGAGGAGACCGATTCCGCGAAGGTGGATGCTCTGCTGGCCGAATACCCCAATCTGATTTTCCTGAAGAGTACGCCGACCCCCGAGGACAATACCCCGGTGAAGCTGCGCAACCGTCCCTTCGCCCATCTGTTCGAGGTGATCGGCGCGATGTATGCGCTGCCTAAATACGGCACGATCGATTTGACACGCTTCTTCGCTCCTTTCTATATGATCTTCTTCGGCTTCTGTATGGCCGAGGGCGGTTATGGACTGGTCATCATGCTGGGCGGTTTGGCCGCAGTGATGCTGGGTCGCAAGAAGGGGAGTTCGGCCATGAAGGAGATCGGTATGCTGACGATGCTGTGCGGATTCTCGGGCATGGTCTTCGGCCTGATGTCGGGCTCGTTCTTCGGATTGCAGCTCTCCGAATGGGAGTGGCTGGGCAGCCTGCGCGATCATCTGTTGACACCGGACATCCTCTTCCCGCTTTCGATCGGACTGGGTGCCGTGCAGGTGCTTTTCGCCATGATGATCAACGCTTATGTCACGGCCCGCAGCTTCGGCCTGCGCTATGCGCTGGGACTGATCGGCTGGATCATCGTGCTGGTCGATAGTGCCGTTGCGTTCCTGCTGCCCGAAAGCGTGGGCTTCACGTTCCATTCGGTCGCTTATCTGGTGATCCTGGGCATCGGCCTGGTGCTGATGTTCTTCTTCAATACGCCGGGCAAGAATATCTTCGTGAACTTCGGACTCGGTATCTGGAATACCTATAATAATGTGTCGGGACTGGTGGGCGATCTGCTGTCGTACATCCGTCTGTTCGCCATCGGCCTTTCGGGAGGTATTCTGGCGATGGTCTTCAACCAGTTGGCCGTTGGTATGAGCCCGGATATTCCGGTCGTGAAGCAGCTCGTGATGTTGCTGATCCTGCTGCTGGGACACGGCATCAACCTCTTCATGTGCGTTCTCTCGTCGGTGGTGCATCCGCTGCGTCTGACGTTCGTGGAGTTCTACAAGAACGCCGGGTTCGAGGCCGCGACGCGCGTCTTCACCCCGTTGAAAAACGAATAAACTAAATGATAATCAATATTAACAACTAAAACAAAATTCGATTTATGGAACCTATTACGTTGGGCTATCTCGGTATGGCCATCATGTTTACTCTGGCGGCCGTAGGCAGTTGCTATGGCACTACTATCGCGGGCAACGCCGCAGTCGGTGCGATGAAGAAGAACCCGAATGCCTTCGGTAACTACATCATCCTGTCGGGTCTGCCCGCTTCGCAGGGTCTTTACGGCTTTGCCTCGCTCTTCCTTATCATGAATTACCTGACCGATTCGGTTACGATGCTGCAGGCAGCCGCTATCTTCGGCTTGGGTATCTTGGTCGGCCTGGTGAACTTTTTCTCGTCGTATCGCCAGGGCCAGCTTTGCGCCAACGGTATCGCTGCCGTAGGTAACGGTCATGACGTGGGTACCAAAACCCTGATCCTCGCCGCTTTCCCGGAGTTGTACGGTATTTTGACCGTGGCGATCACCTTCCTGGTAACCAGTCTGATGAAGTAATCGAAATCCCGGATTTCGAAAGAACAGGCGGAGCTTCTGCAAGCTTCGCCTGTTTGTGTTTTGTGAGGAAGAGGGTGTGTGGAGGGGTTTTGGAGAAGGTTTTTGTATAAGGCATGAGAGGGGACGGTTCGATTCGAGGTGGAGTAAATTGCGGGGTTCGGCAATGTTGCTGTGTCCCGGCAGATCGGACGGTTACGGGGTGGAAACCGCTGGAATTCCGGGGTGTCTTCGGAATCCGGTCGTGTCAGTCATAGACGGCTGTTTTGTGTGGTCGGCTTTGTTGGGTATGCTGCTTTATTCTGTTGTTTGGAGCGCTTGTTCGATTTGCTCGATCAGCAGGCGTTGTATTGTTGCGTCGTAGTCGGTTTCGGAGAGCAGGATTTTGCCATTGGGACTGATGATAAAGTTGCGGGGAACGTATCGGGTGGCGTAGAGCGAGTAGATTGACATGTCGGGATCCAGACCTACGGAGAATGCGATTCCCAGCTCGCGGCAGAACTCTTGAACGGTCTGCTGCGTTTCGCCTCGATTGATTGGAAGGAAGCGAAATTTCCGGTCAGCAAAGCGATCGACGATTTGGGTTTGCATCTGCTGCATTTGTTTCCGGCAGGTCGGGCACCACGTGGAGAAGAAGGTAAGCAACACCACGTTGCCTTGCAGGTCGGACAGGGTGATCGCTGTGTCGTCGAGCATTCCGACCGTGAAGTGAGGGGCCTCCTCTCCGACGCGGACGAGCGTGGTTTCCTTTTCCGTCGGGATCTCTTCGGAAAGGCAGCCCGTTAGGGCGAGTACAAGCAGGAACAGCACAATAGTCGGCTGTACGGTCCGGTATAGAAGTCCGAGATGTCGTGTAAGTCCGGATCGAGAGAAGAATCTTGTCTGTCGAAGAGCAGGCCGTAAATATGCCGTCATAGGGAGTTGGTTATAATCGTCGGGTAGAGTTCAAAATTCGTTCCGAATAAAAAAGCCGGAATTTTCCGGCTTTTTTTCGTGCAGGGAAATACCCCTCTTCAGTTGATATGGCTTGCCGCATGGGGATCGTTACCGCATTCGGTAAAGCTGGTCCCGCAGACGAGGCGTGAAGCCCGCCTCGCGGATCGCTTGTTGGATGCCTGCGGCATCGAACTGGTTGTGCGCCCCGGCCGAAGAAACGACGTTCTCCTCGATCATGATCGAACCCATGTCGTTGGCGCCGCTGTGCAGCGCTACCTGAGCGGTGGCCTTGCCGACGGTGAGCCACGAAGCCTGGATGTTGCGGATGTTGTTCAGAACCAGTCGGCTGACGGCGATTATGCGAATGTATTCCAATGGTGAAAAGCGGGTTGCAACTCCCTGCCGCTCCAATTCGGTGCCCGACGAGCGAAAAATCCAAGGGATGAAGGCCAGAAAGCCGTAATGTCCTTCGGGACAGCGGGCCTGCAGGTCGCGGATGCGCAGCAGGTGGTCCACACGCTGACGGGATGTTTCTACATGGCCGTACATCATCGTCGCCGAGGTCGGCAGGTTGAGGCAGTGGGCTTCGTGCATCACCTGGATCCACTCCTCGACCGAAGGTTTGGCGGGCGAGATGGCTTTCCGCACGCCGGGATCGAGGATCTCGGCCCCGGCACCCGGCAGGGAGTCCAATCCGGCGGCGATCAGCCGTTTCAGGGTGTCGAGCGTGGTGAGGCCGCTGATGCGGGCGATGTGCGCCACTTCGGGCGCTCCGAGGGCGTGCAGGCGTACCTGCGGATAGAGGCTCTTGAGTGTCGAGAAGAGCTCCTCGTAGAAATCGATCCCCAGCTTCGGGTGTAGACCGCCCTGCAGCAGCAACTGGTCGCCGCCGAGGGCGAGCATCCGCTCGATTTTCTCCTTGTATTCATCCAGCGTAGTGATGAAAGCCCGCTCCGTCTGGTGGGGTTTGCAGTGGAAATTGCAGAAGTGGCAGCCCGAAATGCAGACGTTGGTGATGTTCACGTTGCGGTCGATCTGCCAGGTCACGACCTCCAGGTCGGGCACTACGGCACGGCGCACGCGGTCAGCCGTGAGAGCCAGCTCCTGCAGGGGGGCCTGTTCGTAAAGCCAATACGCCTCCTCCGCCGTGAGGGGATCACGCTTCAGACATTTTTCGTATATCTCTTCCGCACGGTTGGGGCCGGTCCCGGCGGTTCGCTGCGTCTGTTCCCGGATCATCGCTTCGATCCTTTTTTGCCCCCTTTGCGGGACGTTTTGCCGCCCTTACCCGGTCGGGACGTGCTTTGGCGGCGTACCGGAATCGCTGCGTGCCCCTTTACGTCGTCCTCGCGGGAGTCGGCCGCCGCATCGTGCACCAGTTCGAAATCGAGCTGGCGGCGTTGCAGATCGGCCCGCTTGACGCGAATACGCACGGCATCGCCCAAGGTGAAGATCCGTCCTTTGCGGCGTCCATAGACCTCGTAGCGGTTCTCGTCGAACTGGTAGAGGTCGTCCTCCATTTCCCGCAGCGAAACCATGCCTTCGATGTGGGTTTCGTCCAGCTCGACGTACATGCCCCAGTCGCTCATGCCCGAGATATGGCCGTCGAAGAACTGGCCGATTTTATCCTGCATGAACTCCACCATTTTGTACTTGATCGAGGCGCGTTCGGCTTCGGCAGCGATCACTTCCCGCTCCGAGGCGTGTACGCAGAGTTTCTCGAAGGTGTCGCGGTCGGCCGATTTGCCTCCTTCGAGGTAGCGGGCCAGCAGCCGGTGGACCATCATGTCCGGGTAGCGGCGGATCGGCGAGGTGAAATGCGTGTAGTAGGGGAAAGCGAGGCCGTAATGACCGATGTTGTCGGTCGAGTAGAAAGCCTTGGACATCGCACGTACGGCGAGGTTCGAAATGACGTTTTCCTCGATGCGTCCTTTGGCCTGTCCCAGCAGCTTGTTCATCTCCTTGGCCACGGCGCGTCCCTTGTCGGCCTTGAATACGTAGCCGAAGCGCAGAACGAAGGTCCGGAATTTTTCGAGCTTCTCCTCGTTCGGAACGTCGTGTACGCGATAAACCATCGTGCGCCGCACGGCACGGCCGTTCACTTTGTGATGTCCGCAGAATTCGGCGACCTGTTTGTTGGCCAGCAGCATGAACTCTTCGATGAGCTGGTTGGCCTCCTTTTGCTCCTTGAAATAGACGCCCAGGGGTTTGCCTTCGGCGTCGAGTTTGAACTTGGCCTCTTCGCGCTGGAAGCTTACGGCTCCGCGCTTGAAGCGTGTTTTGCGCATCCGCTGGGCCAGACGGTTGAGCGTCAGCACCTCTTCGGCGAAGTCGCCCTTGCCGGTTTCGATGATCTGCTGCGCCTCCTCGTAGGTGAAGCGGCGGTTGGAGAGGATGACCGTGCGGCCGAACCATTTGTCCAGTACTTCGGCTTCCTCGTTGAGCGTGAAGACCGCCGAGAAGCAGAGACTCTCTTCGTCGGGGCGCAGCGAGCAAAGTTCGTTGCTCAATTTTTCGGGCAGCATCGGAATCGTACGATCGACCAGATAGACCGACGTGCCGCGCTCCTCGGCTTCGGTGTCGATCACCGAGCGGGGTTGAACGTAGTGGGTCACGTCGGCGATATGTACGCCCACCTTCCACACGCCGTCTTCGATCTTGCGGATCGAGAGGGCGTCGTCGAAGTCCTTGGCGTCCGCCGGGTCGATGGTGAAGGTCGTTATCTTGCGGAAGTCGCGCCGGGCGGCATAATCGGCTTTGGTGATCGTCGAAGGAATGGCCTGGGCCGCATCTTCGACCTTTTGCTCGAAATGGTAGGGCAGGCCGTATTCGGCCAGGATGGCGTGCATCTCGGTATTGTTCTCTCCGGCGCGGCCCAATACCTCGACCAGCTCTCCGGCGGGGCTTTTGGAACCCAGCGCCCAGTCCGTGATGCGGATCACGACTTTGTCGCCGTGCTGTACGTTAGGGTTGTCCCGCTTGGAGAGATAGACGTCCATCGGCATGCGCCGGGGATCCATCTTGACGAAGATGGCGTGGTCGCTCACGTCGGCCGTGCCCACGTATTGCTTGCGGCTGCGCTCCACGATGCGGGTGATCTCGCCTTCGAGGGACCCGGCGTGGGAGCGGCGGGTGATGACGAACTCCACGCGGTCGCCGTCCAGAGCATTCAGCGAATTGCGCTGGCTGACATATACGTCGTTTTCGAACTCCTCGGAGCGGATATACATCGCTCCTGTCGAGATCATCTGTACGATGCCCTCCTGACGGGGACGCTCCTTGCCGCTGAGACGGTACTTTTCCTGCCCGCACTCCTCGATAGTGCCCTGGGCGAGCAGTTCCGTGATGATTTCACGGGTACGAAGACGGCCCTCCTTGGTGGCGCCGCCCGAGGCCGAAGCCAGATGCTTGAGGGAGAACTTGTTGTTCGGGAATTCCCGGAACAGGTTAATGATCAGCGAAGAGCGGTCGAATGCGGCCGACTTCTTCGTATTTTTCAGTTTATTCATCGGTTGAAATAGTTACGGGCGAGGAGTTCCATGAACCGGATGCCGGTCGGAATGGCCGCCTCGTCGGGATTGAAGGTGGATGTATGCAGTTTTCCGGCTCCGGGACCGACGCCCAGGCGGTAGAAGATCGCCGGGTAGCGGGTGCCGTAGAAGCCGAAATCTTCGGAAGTCATGCGCAGGGGCAGCATTTGAAAGGGAATTCCTTCGGTTTCGGCCAGTGCGACGGCCTGCCGGATCAACTCCGGGTCATTGACCACGCACGGGTAGCCGGGGGTGAAGTGTACCCGGGTTCGTATGCCGTACGAGGCGTCGTTCGCGGCGGCGAGTTCTTCGATCCTGCGTTTCACTTCGGCCCGTTCCCGTTCGTCGAAGGTACGCATCGTTCCCTCCATATAGACCCGGTCCGGGATGACGTTCGTAGCGCCCGCAGCTTCGACCTTGCCGATCGAAACGACCCGTTCGGGCGTGTTCAGGGCCGTGAGGTGCAGGATCAGTTGTGCGGCGGCGCTCACCGTGTCGCGGTGTTCGGCACGCATGGCCGCGTGGCCGCCCGCGCCTTCGAGCGTGAGGCGCAGTTCGTCGTTGGAGGCCATGTACTTGCCCGCGCGGAAGCCCAGCGTGCCCGCGTCCAAAGCGGGTTCGACGTGCTCGCCGACGACGGCCAGCACCGTATAGCCTTCGAAGGGGTTTTCGGCCAGCACTTTGGAGGCTCCGCCGGGATTCGATTCCTCTCCGGGTTGGAAGATTCCGAAAAGAGTACCCTCGAAATTCCGCTCGGCGGAGAGCCGGAGCAGGGTGCCGTAGAGCACCGCTGCGTGGATGTCGTGCCCGCAGGCGTGCATCACTCCGTCGTTCTCGGAACTCCACGCCGCGCCGCTCTGTTCGCGGATGGGCAGGGCGTCGATGTCGGCTCGCAGCACGACGGCTCGCCGCAGGTCGCCGCGTCCTTCGATTTTGGCCAGTACGCCGGTTCCGGCGATCGGACGGCAGGGGATGCCTGCCTCGCGGAGCGCCTCGGCGATGAAGCGGGCGCTCTCCGTTTCGCGGAACGAAAGCTCCGGGTGGCGGTGCAGGTGGCGGCGAAACTCTACGGGTGTCATGGTTAAGCGTTTAATAGCAATTACTTTGCCCTATTCGGAATTAGAATACGTTGCGGGCGATCTTGCGGATGTTGTCCGTGCGTCCCATCGTGTAGAAATGGATGATCGGCACTTCGGCCGCCTTGAGCTCCTTGGCCTGGTGGATCGCCCATTCTATCCCGACCTCGCGGGCCGCCTGTGTGTCCTCGCCGCAGGCCCGGACGGCCTTCACCAGCTCTTCGGGCAGGCTGACGCTGAAGGTGCGGGGCAGGATCTCCAGGTGCTTGGGCGTCGAGATCGGCTTGATGCCCGGGATGATCGGTACCGTGATGCCCGCTTTGCGGCAGCGCTCCACGAAATCGAAGTACTTGCTGTTGTCGAAGAACATCTGGGTCACGATGTAGTCGGCTCCCGCATCGACCTTCTCCTTGAGGTACTGGAGGTCGCTTTGGGCGTTCGCCGCCTCGAAATGCTTTTCGGGATAGCCCGCCACGCCTACCGAGAACTTGGAGTGGTGGCACTCCTCGACTTCGCCGTCGATAAATTCTCCCCGGTTCATGGCCTGGATCTGGCGCACCAGGTCGGCGGCGTGGGCGTGTCCCTGGGCGTAGGGGACGAAGCGGGGTTCGTTCTGCCGCTTGTCGCCCCGCAGCGCCAGCACGTTGTGCAGCCCCAGGAAATCCATGTCGATCAGCGAATCCTCGATGTCGTATTTCGACCAGCCGCCGCAGATCAGGTGGGGAACCACCTCCACGTCGTACTTGCGCCGGATCGCGGCCGAGATGCCGACCGTGCCCGGACGGCGGCGCATGATGTGCCACTCGCGGCTTCCGTCGGGGCGGATGTCCTCTTTGAGGGCTTCGCGGTGGAAGGTGACGTTGATGTAGGCCGGGTTGAAATCCATCAGCGGGTCGATGGCTCCGAAGACGCTGCGCGTACCGTCCCCCTTCAGGGGCGGGAGCAGCTCGAAGGCGAAACGGGTCGTGCGCGAAGCGACGGCGCCCTGTATGAGATCCGTAATATTCATCAGATGTTATTGGGTATCAGTTTTTCGATCGTTTCTATGTCCATGTTGCGGCGTGCGGCGTAGTCGGCCAGTTGCTCTCGGTCGATTCGGCCGACGGAGAAATATTCGGCGTCGGCGAAGAACAGGCCGCAGAGCGCCTCCTCAGGTGTAATCATATAGTTGTCGTTCAGACGCATGGCGGTCGTCTTGTCGGCGGCCAGCAGGTCGAAGACCTCGCGTTTGAGCGAGTGGTCGGGACAGGCCGGGTAGCCGAAGGCCATGCGCCGACCCCGGTATTTGCTGCGGATGATCTGTTCGGGTGTGAGCGCCGGACCGGTTTCGTAACCCCACATCTGGCGGCGGATGAAGATATGCACCCATTCGCAGAGGGCTTCGGTCAGGCGGTCGGCCAGCAGCTTCGAGAGGATGGCGTTGTAGTCGTCGCCCTCCGCGCGGAACTTTTCGGTCAGCTCCTTGAGCCCTATGCCGCCCGTGAGGGCGAAGGCCCCGATATAGTCGGTTCTGCCTGCCTTTTCGTCGGCGATGAAATCGGCCAGACAGCGGGCCTGGGCTTCCCGGACCGGGGCCTGGCTGCGCAGCATCGGCAGGATGTATTTCTTGTCTTTCGGGCCGGTGACCACGATGTCGTCGCCCCGGCTGACGGCTGCGAAGATGCCCGCTACGCCCTGGAGGGTGAGGAGTTTTTCTTCGCGGATGCGGGCCAGCATCTTTTGCGCGTCGTCGTAGAGCTTGCGGGCTTCGGCGCCGTGTTCGGGGTTTTCGAAGATCTCCGGTACGCGGCCCTTGAGCCCCCACGCCGGGAAGAAGAAGTTCCAGTCGATCAGCGGCTCCACATCGGCGATACTTATGTCCGGAAACACCAGCCGTCCCGTATGGGCCGGAACAGCGATTTCGGACGCGGGTTTCGGCACGCGCAGCTTGCGCACCTGACCGAAGGGTAGGATCGTGCGGATCTCCTCGCGGCGGCGGTACTGGTCGCGCAGGGTCTGTTGCTCCTCGCGCACGCGAGCCAGATACTCTTCCCGGCCGGGACCGAGCAGTTCGCCGAGGATTTTGTTGTTGCGGCTGGCGTTGTCGGCATGGATCACCGGGCCCGAGTAGGTCGGAGCTATTTTTACGGCGGTGTGTACGTCCGAAGTGGTCGCACCGCCGATCAGTACGGGAATTTGCAACCCCCGGCGTTCCAGCTCTTCGCAGACGTGGATCATCTCCTCGAGCGAAGGGGTAATCAGTCCGCTCAGGCAGATCGCGTCGGCGCCCCAGGCGACGGCTTCGTCGATGATGCGGGGACACTCGACCATCACGCCCAGGTCGCGGATCGTGTAGCCGTTGCAGGCCATGACTACCGCCACGATGTTCTTGCCGATGTCGTGTACGTCGCCTTTCACGGTAGCCACCAGCACCTTGCCGGCACTCTTGGCGTTCGCTTCGGAACCTTGCTCGATGTAGGGAGTCAGTACGGCGACGGCTTTTTTCATCACGCGGGCGGTCTTGACCACTTGCGGCAGGAACATTTTGCCCTGCCCGAACAGATTGCCTACGACTTCCATGGCCGGCATCAGCAGCCGGTCGATCACTGCCAGGGGCGAGCCCAGCGTGCGGTAGCCTTCGAGCGCGTCCTGCTCGATGTAGTCGGCCACGCCCTTGAGCATGGCGTATTCGATGCGCTTGCCGAGCGGCTCCGAGCGCCAGGCGTCGGTATGCTGCGTCTGCGTCGCGGCGGTTTTGGTGAATTGCGAAGCGTATTCCGTGAGGCGTTCGGCTGCGTCTGCGCGGCGGCAGAGGATGACATCCTCGACTCGTTCGAGCAGTTCCGGTTCGATGTCGCTGTAGATTTGCAGCATCTGGGGATTGACGATCGCCATGTCCATACCCGCTTGGATGGCGTGGTAGAGAAACACCGAATGCATGGCCTCGCGCACGGCGTTGTTGCCCCGGAAGGCGAACGAGAGATTCGACACGCCGCCCGAAATCTTGGCGTGCGGCAGGTTTTGCTTGATCCAGCGCACGGCTTCGATGAAATCCCTGGCGTAGGCGTCGTGGGCTTCGATACCGGTGGCCACCGCGAGGATGTTGGGGTCGAAGATGATGTCTTCGGCGGGGAATCCGTCGTCGGTGAGGAGTTTGTAGGCCCGCTGCGCCACCTCGATCTTGCGGGCATAGGTGTCTGCCTGTCCCTGTTCGTCGAAGAGCATCACTACGGCGGCGGCTCCGTAACGGCGGATGAGGCGGGCGCGGTGCAGAAATTCCTGCTTGCCCTCCTTCAGGGAGATGGAATTGACGACGCTCTTGCCCTGCACTACCCGGAGGCCCGTTTCGAGCACCTCCCATTTCGAAGAGTCGATCATGACGGGTACTGCGGCGATTTCGGGCTCAGAACCCATCAGGTTGAGGAAGTCGCGCATGGCTTCGGGACCGTCGATCAGGCCGTCGTCCATGCAGACATCGACGATCTGAGCGCCGGCTTCGACCTGGGCACGGGCCACCGAGAGAGCCTCCTCGTAATTCTTTTCGCGGATCAGCCGCGCGAACTTGGCCGAGCCGGCGACGTTGGTGCGCTCGCCGACATTGACGAAGTTGGCTTCGGGTACGATCCGAAGTTGTTCCAGCCCGCTCAGGCAGGTCACGTGCCGCCGCTGCGGCAGGGGGCGGGGCGCATAGTTGTTTACGATCTTCGCCAGTTCGAAGATGTGCAGGGGCGTGGTGCCGCAGCAGCCGCCCACCAGATTGACCAGGCCGCGCCGCATGTATTCCTCTACGTCGGCGGCGAACATCGCGGGCGTCTCGTCGTAGCCGCCCATGACGTTCGGCAGACCCGCATTGGGATAGACCGCCACGCGGAATTCCGAAACAGCGGCCAGCCGCTCCAGGTAGGGCAGCAGGGCCTTGGCGCCGAACGAGCAGTTGAGGCTCACGGCCAGCGGTTCGGCGTGTGCGACGGAGGTGTAGAAGGCTTCGATGGTTTGTCCCGCCAGGGTGCGTCCCGACGAGGTGAGCGTGCCGGAGACGATGACCGGCAGTCGCATGCCGCGTTCGGCGAAGAGGGATTCGATGGCGAAGATCGCTGCCTTGGCGTTCAGCGCATCGAAGACGGTTTCGAGCATCAGCAGATCGACGCCGCCGTCCATCAGGCCCCGGGCCTGATCGTAGTACGCCTGCGAGAGCTGTTCGAAAGTGAAAGCCCGGGCGCCGGGGTTGTCCACGTCCGCCGACATCGACAGCGTATGGCTCGTCGGGCCCATCGAGCCGCCCACGAAGCGGGGCTTCTGCGGATTGCGGGCGGTGAAGGCGTCCGCCGCTTCGCGGGCGATGGCTGCGCCGACCCGGTTAATGCGGTACGCTTCCGCTGCCAGTCCGTAGTCGGCCAGCGAAATGGAGTTGGCGTTGAACGTGTTGGACGTAATTACGTCCGATCCGGCCTGGAGGTATTTCTCGTGGATTTCGCGGATTGTTTCCGGACGGGTGAGGTTCAGCAGGTCGTTGCAGCCTCTGAGAAGTTTTTCGCTCGCGGCGAACTCCTTGCCCCGGTAGTCGGCTTCGTCCAGGCCGTATTGCTGTATCATCGTGCCGAATCCGCCGTCGAGCAGCAGGATGCGGTGTTCGAGTTCGTGTCGTATGTCGCGGTTTTTTGTCACGTCGTGTGGTATTTTATTGGGGTATGATTTCGATTTCGAAGAGTTTGCTCCATCTTTTGCCTGTCACGAAGATACGTTCCGAGGCCGCGTCGTAGGCGATGCCGTTCAGTACGTCGGTATCCGGGGCGATCTCTTCGTCCGGGAGCAGGCCGCGCAGGTCGATGACCCCTTCGACGATGCCGCTGGCGGGGTCGATGATGACGATCTGGTCGGTGACATAGACGTTGGCCCAGATCTTCCCGTCGATCCACTCCAGTTCGTTGAGCAGTTGTACCGGGGCACCCCGGAAGGTGACCGGCACGCTGCGTTGCACCCGAAAGGTTTCCGGATCGAGGATGCGCAGGTATTCGCTGCCGTCGCTCATGTAGAGCCGCTCGCCGTCGGTCGTGAGGCCCCATCCTTCGCCCGCATAGGCGAAAGTGCGGAGCTGCCGGCCCGTTGCCGCGTCATAGACGTAGGCTTTGTTGTTTTCCCAGGTCAGTTGGTAGATCTTGCCGTCGAGCAGCGCGATGCCTTCGCCGAATTCGCTGCGGGGCAGCGTAGCCACTACGTCCGTGCGTCCTGTTTCGAGGTCGATGCGCTGCAGGCGGGAGTGTCCGTATTCGCCCGTACCTTCCCACATCACTCCGTCTGCGAACAGGAGCCCCTGCGTGTAGCTGTCGGTCGAATGGGGATAGCTTTCGATGACCCGGTAGGTGTAGGTGCGCGGCGCGGCGGGGGTAGCGGCCGGGGTTTCCGTTCGGAGGGTTTTCGTGCGTCCCGAGCAGGCGGCCAGCGTCATCGCCAGCAGTCCGATCCATACGATTTTTGTCATTGGATTTCGTATTGTTTATATTCTGTCCGGCTGCGGTGTTGGCCGTTTATAGCCGGTATGTCCTTATTATAATTAGGCAACAAAGATAGCTATTTTTCGGGAAAAGACGTCGATTTCGGCACCCGAATTACGGATCGGAGGGGCTGTCGATCCGGGTGCTCTTCTCCGAAGCCCTTCCTGAAAGAAAAACGGATCGGTGCGGAGATATTTATCGGGTGTTTGTTGCTTGCTAATGAATTATTTTGTACTTTTGCCGACCCGAACTGTAACGTATAAAACAACTGAAATATGAATATCGTAAGAGAACAGCGCGAGCAGAATAACTCGCTCATCAAGGTGACCGTAGGCGAGAAGGATTACGGCGATGCGGTCGAAAAATCCCTGCGTGAGTACAAACGCAAGGCCAATATTCCGGGCTTCCGCCCCGGTATGGTGCCGATGGGCGTGATCAAGAAGATGTACGGCAAGGGCGTGCTTGCGGAGCAGGCTTACCGCCAGGCTTCGGAAGCAGCGTTCAACTATCTGCAGGAGCAGAAGATCGATTATGTCGGTGACGTGATCCCTTCGGAGGAGCAGGGCGACTTCGATTTCGAGAACGGGACCGAATTTGAATTCATCTTCGAGATCGGCGAAGCTCCCGAGGTGAAACTCGAGCTGTCGGCGAAAGATAAGATGACCTACTACACGATCAAGGTCGATAAGAAGATGCACGACGATTACCGCAGCAATTTCCTGCGTCGTTTCGGCCGTCTGGTGGATACCGACAAGGTAACGGCGGACGAAGCGCTGGAGGTGACGCTCGACAACGGCGATATGAAGATTGAGGGCGCTTACGTCGGACTGATTTCGATGAACGAGGAGGAGCGCAAGCCCTTCATCGGCAAGAAGGTCGGGTTCAAGACGCAGGTCAATGTCAATGAGCTTTACAAGACTCCGGCGCAGCGTGCCGCCGTATTGCAGGTCAAGGAGAACGAATTGGAGGGTATCAAACCCGAATTTTCTCTCGAAATCACCAAGATCCGCAAGTTCGCGGAACCGGAGCTGAACGAGGAGTTCTTCAAGATGGCTTTTCCTGCGGGCAACGTCAAAACCGCCGAGGAGTTCGAGGCGTTCGTCGATGCCGAAATTTCGAAAGAGCTGCGCCGCGAGAGCGACTATCTGTTCACGTTGCAGTTGCGTGATTTCCTGTTGAAGAAAGCCGGGCTGACCATGCCGGTCGAGTTCCTCAAGCGCTGGCTGTACGTCATCAACGAAGGCAAGTTCACCAAGGAGGAGATCGAGAAGGATTTCGACGCTTTCGTAAAACTGTTCACTTGGAATTATCTCCAGAAATATTTCATCAAGCAGGATAACCTTACGGTAACCCCCGAAGAGGCTACTGCAGAGGCCAAGGCGTTGGCACAGGCCCAGTTCGCTCAATACGGATTGCCGACGGCTCCGGAAGATATGCTGGCCAATTACGCCAAGAAGATTCTCGAGGACCGCGAGCAGGGACAGAAGATCTACGAGAAGCTGTATGAGATGAAGGTGGTCGAGGACGTGAAGTCCAAGATCAAGGTGACCGAAAAGGCCGTTTCTGCCGAAGAGTTCGCAAAACTGGCCAAGGAGATTTAAGAAACAGCGGAAAATTGGTATCCGATCAGAGCTTTGAGGGTTTGATTTTTGCAATCACTCCCTCAAAGTCTGTTTAGTAGTCATACTTCTGTTTTTTGCTTCTTCCCTCGTTTTTGCCGGATTCGAGCCTGCATCGTGTGTTGGCCGGGTACGGGAAATCGAGTAGGACCGGAGGCAAGTCGCGGAAAAATTTTTGAACCGGCTTCCGATGTTTTTTATTAACTTGCAAACTGTTCGGTTATGAATGAATTTGAAAAATACGCCACCCGGCATTGCGGTATCAATAGTCTGAAACTGCATGATTTCCGCTCGCAGTACGCGGCCTACGTGTCGCCGACGATCATCGAGGAGCGCCAGTTGAACGTGGCGACGATGGACGTCTTTTCGCGTTTGATGATGGATCGCATCATCTTTTTGGGGGCTCCGATTTACGACGATGCGGCCAATATCATCCAGGCACAGCTGCTGTTCCTGGAGTCGGCCGATCCGGAAAAGGATATCCAGATTTACATCAATTCCCCGGGCGGATCGGTGACGGCCGGTCTGGGAATCTACGATACGATGCAACTGGTGCAGCCCGATGTGGCGACCATCTGCACGGGACTGGCCGCTTCGATGGGCGCCGTGCTGCTGACCGCCGGTGCTGCAGGCAAGCGCTCGGCGCTGCCTCATTCGCGGGTGATGATCCATCAGCCGCTGGGCGGGGCCCAGGGGCAGGCATCGGACATCGAGATCACGGCCCGCGAGATCCGCAAGACCAAGCAGGAGCTGTACGAGATCATTGCGGCCCATTCGGGCGCTCCGATCGAGAAGATCGAAAAGGATGCCGACCGCGATTATTGGCTGTCGGCCCGGGAGGCCAAGGAGTACGGGCTGATCGACGAGGTGCTGACCAAGCGGGGATAATATTTCTGTTTCAATCTGCAGGGGACGGTCGATTTCGGGAGAGAAAATGCATCGTTTCCGATCAGCGGAGGCAGAGCGGGGCGCTCGATAGGCCGAGCGGAATAAATGAAGAACCCGGTTCGATATTTCCGGTGTGCGACGTCGGAACGAGGCCGATCGACGGCCGGGTAGAGATGATGACGGGAGTTTGTTTTCGACTTTATCCCGGCAGAGGCTCGTCCGAAAGTTCGACCGGGAACGAGAACGAAATTCGAAGGAAAACTAAAGACCTATGGCTAAAAATTACGGAGAAGACCTTTACGGCAACGAGAGCGATGCGTGTTCGTTCTGCGGGGCCAAACGCCGCGACGGTGCGATCCTGTTGAGTTCGTCCAAGGGTTGCAATATTTGCAGCAAATGTATTGCGAAAGGATACCAGATGCTCATCGAAAACGATGTGCTGCATGACGAAGCCGCATCCCGTCGCAAGGAGCAAAAGAATACTTCGTTGAAATTCGAGGATTTGCTCAAGCCCAATGAAATCAAGGAGTTTCTGGATCAGTACGTGATCGGGCAGGACGATGCCAAACGCTATATGTCGGTGGCCGTATATAATCACTACAAGCGGCTGCTGCATGCTTCGGGCGAGGCGAGCGAAGTGGAGCTCGACAAGTCGAACATTCTGCTGGTCGGCCCGACGGGTACCGGCAAGACGCTGATGGCCCGCACGATCGCCAAATTGCTGAACGTGCCCTTCACCATCGTGGACGCTACGGTACTTACCGAGGCGGGATACGTGGGCGAGGATGTCGAGAGTATTCTCTCGCGGCTGTTGCAGGTGGCTTCCTACGACGTGGAGCTGGCCCAGCGGGGAATTGTCTTCATCGACGAAATCGACAAGATCGCCCGCAAGAGCGACAATCCGTCGCTTACGCGCGACGTATCGGGTGAAGGAGTGCAGCAGGCTTTGCTGAAGATTCTGGAAGGCACGGTGGTCAATGTTCCGCCCCAGGGCGGGCGCAAGCATCCCGAGCAGCAGTTCGTGCAGGTCGATACGCGCAACATTCTGTTCATCTGCGGCGGAGCGTTCGACGGCATCGAGAAGAAGATCGCCCAGCGGCTCAACACCCGGGCGATGGGTTACGGACGGATGAATGCCGATTCCGTGGACCGCAACAACCTCATGCAATACCTTATGCCGCAGGACCTCAGGTCGTTCGGTCTGATTCCCGAACTGGTGGGCCGCCTGCCGGTGCTGACCTATATGGAGCCGCTCGGCCGCGAGGCCCTGCGTTCGATCCTCACGCAGCCCAAAAATGCCATCATCAAGCAGTATGAAAAGCTGTTCGAGATGGACGGCGTGAAGCTCGTGTTCGACGACGAGGTGTTGGACTATATCGTCGATAAAGCCATCGAGTACCGGCTCGGTGCCCGGGGATTGCGTTCGATCTGCGAAGCGATCATGATGGACACGATGTTCGATATCCCCTCTTCGGGAGAGCGTCGCTTCGAAGTGACCTTGCCTTATGCCCGGGAAAAGTTCGAAAAGAAGAAATTTTTGGCGCTCAAGCAGGTCGGATAGACCGGATTTGTATTAAATTTGTACCACCGAACGCGGGACTGCGGCGGGGGACCGGTGTGCAGTCGCGCTCGTTCGATCCGAACGAGCAGAATGAGGAAAGAAGGAAGATCTTCGGCTTCGTCCTTCGTTTCCATATATTTTCTGCCGGTAACGGGCCGAGTTGTGCATATTCGGCCGATTCGTCCGGGATGGGCGCCGAATGTCGGCCCGGGCTGTGAGGCCAATACATAAAAAATATAAAAGCATACAATCTCTTATGGTTACTAAATCCGAACTCACGCGCGTTGCAGACAACATCCGTATCCTGTCTGCAGCGATGGTCGAGAAAGCCAAATCGGGACATCCCGGCGGCGCAATGGGCGGCGCGGACTTCATGGCAGTACTTTACACCGAATTCCTCCGCTACGATCCGGATCAGATGGATTATCCTTTCCGGGACCGTTTCTTCCTCGATCCGGGACACATGTCGCCGATGCTCTACTCGACTCTCGCGCTGGCCGGAACCTATACGGTGGAGGATTTGCGTAACCTGCGGCAGTGGGGCAGCGTCACGCCGGGCCATCCCGAAGTGGACGTGCTGCACGGTGTGGAGAATACGTCGGGTCCTCTGGGCCAGGGGCATGCCATGGCGCTGGGCGCCGCGATCGCCGAGCGGTTCCTCGCGGCTCGTTTCGGGGAGTGGCAGTCCCACAAGACCTATGCCTACATCTCCGACGGCGGTATCGAGGAGGAGGTGTCGCAGGGCGTGGGCCGCATCGCCGGCCACTTGGGGATGAACAATCTGATCATGTACTACGACTCGAACAACGTTCAGCTTTCGACCAAGGTCGATGAGGTGGATACCGAGAACGTAGCGATGAAATACGAGGCGTGGGGCTGGAACGTCATCACCATCGACGGCCATGACGTAGAGCAGATCCGCGAAGCTCTTACCGCTGCCAATGCCGAAAAGGAGCGTCCGACGCTTATCATCGGCCGTACGGTTATGGGCAAGGGTGCGGTCGCGGCCGATGGATCGAGCTTCGAGGACAAGGTTTCGACGCACGGTCAGCCGCTGACGGCTGCCGGAGCCGATTTCGCCGCTACCGTCCGTAACCTGGGCGGCGATGCAGAGGATCCGTTCAAGATCTTCTCCGAGAGCGGCAAGGTGTTCGACGCCCGCCGCGAAGAGCTTCGTGAATGGGTGCGCACGCAGCGCGAGAGGGAGAAGACGTGGCGTTCCGAGCACAAGGAGCTCTCCCGCAAACTCGATCTTTTCCTCTCGGGTAAGGTGCCGGAGATGGACTACAAGGGACTCGAGATCAAACCCGACGGTGCGACCCGCGCCGCCTCGGCTTCGGTGCTCTCCTTCTATGCGGAGCGGATCGAAAATATGATCGTCGCCTCGGCCGACCTCTGCAATTCGGACAAGACGGACGGCTACCTCAAGAAAACCAAAGCCTTCTCGAAGGGTGATTTTTCGGGCAAGTTTTTCCAGGCAGGCGTTTCGGAGCTGACGATGGCCTGCATCGCCAACGGTATGGCGCTGCATGGGGGCGTGATTCCGGCGTGCGGTACGTTCTTCGTCTTCTCGGACTATATGAAACCCGCCGTGCGTCTGGCTGCCCTGATGCACCTGCATGTAATCTATATCTGGACGCACGACTCGTTCCGTGTGGGCGAGGACGGTCCGACGCACCAGCCCGTCGAGCACGAGGCTCAGATCCGTCTGATGGAACATTTGAAGAATCACCGGGGGGAGCGTTCTATGTTGGTGCTGCGTCCGGCCGACGGCGAGGAAACCGTTACAGCTTGGAAATTGGCGATCGAGGAGCATCGTCCCGTCGCGCTGATCCTGTCGCGGCAAAATATTAAGAATCTGCCCGCACTCAATCACAGCCGCCGTGAGGAGGCTGCCCAGCTTTCGAAAGGCGCCTATATCGTAGTCGATGCCGCCAAACCGGCTGTGGTGATGCTCGCTTCGGGTTCCGAAGTCGCTACGCTGGTCGAAGGTGCCGAGTTGCTTTCGAAGGAGGGAATCGCGGTCCGTATCGTGAGCGTGCCGAGCGAAGGACTTTTCCGCGACCAGCCCAAATCCTATCAGCAGACCGTTCTGCCACAGGGTGTGGTGCGTTACGGCCTTACGTCGGGTCTGCCCGTGACATTGCTGGGACTGGTAGGTGAAAACGGTATGATTCACGGTCTGGATCACTTCGGTTATTCGGCACCCTACAAGGTCCTCGACGAGAAGTTCGGTTACAACGGCCAGACGGTATATGAAGAGGTGAAGAAGTTGATCGGTAAATAAGCCGGTTGTAAAACGGATAGAAGACAGGCCCGGATGCCGATAGGCGTCCGGGCCTGTCTTCTGTTTGTTCCGTCGTTCTCCCGTTGATTTTTTCACGGGTCTTTCCGCTGTTTTTTGCACCCGTCGGGTTTCCCGAAGACTTGTCCGGCGATGTTCGGGGAAGAACGGGTGCAGCTTTGAAATCGGATCATGGACAGAGTGCCTTGGGGCGGCCTTTTCCTGTTATTGTTGATAACTTTTCCATAAAATGCCGGAGGGGCGGACCATCGAATGCGATTAAACCCTATATTTGTTTTCGGTATCGGTTCCCGATGTGGAGGGCGAATCCACCGGGATTAAAAGGGAATCCTGTGAAAGTCAGGAACTATCCCCGTAGCTGTAAGTTTCTTTTGGGCGGTACATTCTCTCAGCCACTGGCCGTTCGGGCCGGGAAGGCGTGCCGTCCGGAACAAGTCAGAAGACCTGCCGTACCGGGACGAGATTCGTTGCTTTCGGGTGAAAAGCGTCGGAACGGTTTCGGATGCTTCGTCGTATCTATTGCCGGTTCTGTAAATTCCATTCCTGCCTGTGTTGTATCGGGTCGGATCGCTGCGAATCCGTCGTTCAGAAGAGGTGTATTTCGGTTTTTCCGAAGGGTCGGTAAAAAGTCGTCGGATCGGACGACACCGATCTGGCCGACGAAGGCGTACGGTATGGCTCGGAACGTGCGGCTTGTCGTGTTTCTGCGGAGAAAGCCCGGCGGCTGATATTTGTTGCCGTCGAGCCGGGTCGGAATCGGCCGAATTTCCGTCGGTGGAGTTATCGGTGTGGGGAATTCGAGCGTTGAAAGTATGAGTATAATAATATAATATTTGAGGAGAAGTTTAATCGTTATGGAAACATTCATTGTCAAGAGGGACGGAACGCGGGAGGCGTTTTCGATGGAGAAGATTCAGCGGGCGATCGCCAAGGCATTCCTTTCGGTCGGGAGTTTCGCTACGCAGGACGTGATCACCAACATCCTGAGCCGGGTCAGCGTGACCGACGGCATCTCGGTCGAGGAGATCCAGAACCAGGTGGAGGTCGCGCTCATGGCCGAGCGTTACTACACGGTAGCCAAGGCTTATATGCTTTATCGCCAGCGGCATACCGAGGATCGGGAGGTGCGCGACAAGTTGCAGTTCCTCATGGAGTACTGCGATGCTTCGAACGCCGCGACAGGAAGCAAGTTCGACGCCAATGCCAACGTGGAGAACAAGAACATGGCTACGCTCATCGGCGAGCTGCCCAAATCGAATTTCATCCGTCTGAACCGCCGCATGCTCACCGACCGCCTCAAGGAGATATACGGCAAGGAGTTGGCGGACAAGTATATCGAGATGCTGAACGACCATTTCATCTACAAAAACGACGAAACTTCGCTGGCCAACTATTGCGCTTCGATTACGATGTATCCCTGGCTCATCGGAGGAACGATTTCGATCGGGGGCAATTCGAAAGCCCCGACCAACCTCAAGTCATTCTGCGGCGGCTTCGTGAATATGGTTTTTATCGTGTCGAGTATGCTCAGCGGCGCCTGCGCCACACCCGAATTTCTGATGTATATGAACTATTTCATCGGCCAGGAGTACGGCACCGACTATTTCAAACGGGCGGACGAGGTGGTCGATCTCTCGAAGAAACGGCGCACGATCGACAAGGTCATCACCGACTGTTTCGAACAGATCGTCTATTCGATCAACCAGCCGACCGGAGCGCGGAATTTCCAGGCCGTGTTCTGGAACGTTGCTTACTACGACCGCTACTATTTCGAGAGCCTGTTCGGAAATTTCCTCTTCCCCGACGGCAGCAAGCCCGACTGGGAGTCGCTCAGCTGGCTGCAAAAGCGTTTCATGAAGTGGTTCAACCGCGAACGGACCCGCACCGTGCTGACCTTCCCGGTCGAAACGATGGCTTTACTCACGGAAAACGGTGACGTGAAGGACAAGGAGTGGGGCGATTTCACGGCCGAAATGTATGCCGAGGGACATTCGTTCTTTACCTACATGAGCGACAATGCCGATTCGCTTTCGAGCTGCTGCCGCCTGCGCAACGAAATTACGGACAACGGGTTCAGCTACACGCTCGGCGCCGGAGGCGTATCGACCGGCTCGAAGAGCGTGCTGACGATCAACCTGAACCGTTGCATCCAGTACGCCGCACGTAAGGGTATGCCCTATCAGTTCTTCCTCGAGGAGGTGGTCGATCTGGTGCACAAGGTGCAGTTGGCCTACAACGAGAACCTGAAATACATGCAGTCGAAGGGGATGCTGCCCCTGTTCGATGCGGGCTATATCAATATGTCGCGCCAGTACCTCACTATCGGTGTGAACGGACTGGTCGAAGCAGCCGAATTTCTCGGCATTCCGATCAACGACAATCCCGATTACGAACGTTTTACACAGGAAATTCTCGGAATGATCGAAAAGTACAACAAGAAGTACCGCTCGAAGGAGGTGATGTTCAACTGCGAGATGATTCCGGCGGAGAACGTGGGAGTGAAACATGCCAAATGGGACAAGCGCGACGGCTACAAGGTGGGGCGCGACTGTTACAACAGCTATTTTTACATCGTCGAGGACGAATCGCTCAACATCGTGGACAAGTTCCGACTGCACGGCCGCAAATACATCGAGCACCTCACGGGCGGCTCGGCCCTGCACATGAACCTGCAGGAACATTTGAGCCGGGAGCAGTACCGCCACCTGTTGCGCGTGGCTTCGCAGGAGGGATGCAACTATTTCACGTTCAACATCCCGAATACGGTCTGCAACGATTGCGGGCATATCGACAAGCGCAACCTCAAGGCGTGTCCGAAATGCAACGGCAGGAATCTCGATTATCTGACCCGTATCATCGGTTATATGAAGCGTGTCAGCAACTTCTCTCAAGCTCGGCAGCAGGAGGCCGCGCGTCGTCACTATGCTACGCCTGGCCAGCTTTGATGTGGTGTTCCAGGAGATTCCGGGCGAAGTGACCCTCGCTCTGAATCTTTCGGGGTGTCCGAACCGGTGCGCCGGGTGTCACAGTCCCCATCTGTGGGAAGAGGTCGGGGAGCCGCTGGACGATAATTTGCTGAATAGTTTGTTGTCGGGATACGGAAATGCGATTACCTGCGTTTGTTTTATGGGAGGCGATGCAGCGCCCGGCGATGTCGCGCATTGGAGCGCCTGTGTGCGGGCTGCGACCGAGGGCCGGCTGAAGACAGGCTGGTATTCGGGGCGTTCTGAATTGGCCGCAGGTATCGACCCGCGCAGTTTTGATTATATCAAGCTGGGACCGTATGTCGCACATTTGGGAGGCTTGGATTCCGCTTCGACGAACCAGCGGCTTTACCGGGTGACGGACGGCGAAATGAAGGACATTACGGCGGAGTTGAGGAACAGGGATCGTATGTTATTGGGTTAATTGAATCATATTAAAAGGCTGCGAGGGCTGTGAACAAATAGTTCACGGCCCTCGCGGTGTATTGCCGGGCGGTTCGGGGACCTGCATGGAACGACCGTCGCGAAGTTTGTTTTTCGGTTTGAGAAGCCCGAAAGAATTCGGTGGTTCGATTCCATCGGGAGCTAACAACAAAAAGTCCCCGAAAAGGGGACTTTTTACTTGTGCGGTCGGTCGCGTTATAGTCCGAACTCTTGCTTGATCAGATCGACGGCATCGAGCTTTTCCCAGCCGAAGAATTCGATCTCGCGTTCCACCTCGCGGCCGTCCTCCCACACTTTCTCCTTGCGGGTGTAGGGGCGGTTGCCGAAATGTCCGTAGGATGCCGTCGCTTCGAAGATCGGGTTTTTGAGGCCGAATTTCTTCACGATAGCCGCCGGACGCAGGTCGAAGAGCTTGGCGATACGGCGGGCGATCTCCCCGTCGGTCATGTCCGCGAGTTTCGGATTGCGGCTGCATACCGCACCGTGCGTATCGACGAAGACGGAGATCGGTTCGGCGATCCCGATGGCATAGCTCAACTCCACGAGAATTTCGTCCGCGATCCCGGCCGCCACCATGTTCTTGGCGATGTAGCGGGCTGCGTAAGCTGCCGAACGGTCCACCTTCGAGGAGTCCTTGCCCGAGAAGGCGCCGCCGCCGTGGGCACCGCGTCCGCCGTAGCTATCGACGATGATCTTGCGGCCCGTGAGTCCCGTATCTCCGTGCGGGCCGCCGATGACGAACTTGCCCGTGGGATTCACGTGCAGGATATAGTCGTCGCCGATCAGTCGCGCCAACTTATCCTTGGCGCGTTCCAGACGGGCCTTGACGCGTGGAATGAGGATCGTGCGCACGTCCTCGCGGATCTTCTCCTGCATGCGTTTTTCGGCCATCTTCTCGGTGACGCCCTTGCTCGTGGGGATGAAATCGTCGTGCTGGGTCGAAACCACGATGGTATGTACGCGCAGCGGACGGTGCGTCTGTTCGTCGTATTCGATCGTTACCTGCGACTTGGCGTCGGGACGCAGGTAGGTCATCACCTGCCCTTCGCGGCGGATGACGGCCAGTTCCTTGAGAATGACGTGCGAGAGGATGAGCGTCGCAGGCATGTATTCGCGCGTTTCGTTGCACGCATAGCCGAACATGATGCCCTGATCGCCCGCGCCTTGTTCTTCTTCGGCCTCGCGTACGACACCCTGGTTGATGTCCGGAGACTGTTCGTGGATCGCGGAGAGCACGCCGCAGGAATTACCGTCGAACTGATATTCGCTTTTGGTATAACCGATACGGTTGATTACGCGGCGTGTTACGTGCTGGATATCGACGTAGGCGCTCGAACGCACTTCGCCCGCGACGACGACCAGACCGGTGGTGCAGAGCGTTTCGCAGGCTACTTTGGAGTTGGAGTCGTGACGAAGGAATTCGTCGAGAATGGCATCGGAAATCTGATCCGAAACTTTGTCGGGGTGTCCTTCGGACACGGACTCCGACGTAAATAAAAATCCCATTTTACATTTATTTTGGAAGTTAAACGTATAAAATGGGGAAAAATTGGCTGCTGGAATAAAAAAGCTGTTTTAGCTATTTTTTATTGTGGTTTGCAATCAGTCAAATCTTTCCACATTCCCCGCCGATCGGCGAGGACTGCAAAGGTAAACATAAAAAACGGGGAATAAAAACTTATTCCCCATATTATCTTACGAAAAATAGGTGCCGTCTTATAGGGCCTTGGTATCTATCGGGTTACGTTCAAGGTCGGCAGATTCAGGATTTGGGCTCGGGTGAATTATTCTGTGTGCCGACGGCGGAGTTTTCGCTTCGCGACACGTCTAAAAGCAGGAAACACAATAATCGTCTTTTCTGGGCGTTCTGTAACTAAATAGAAACGCTCAAACAGAAACAGCCTATGGAATAAAATTGCCTCCGTAATAAAACCAGTTAAATTATTTCAATATTGGATTATGAAAAAGGCATTGTTATTATTAGGTATGATTGCCGCAGGCGCCGCATCCGGCGGTGTCGTCGCCTGGAGTATTTTATCGCCGGCCGAAAAGAACGGCACGCATGTTGTTACGCCGCAAAGCGGGGCAGTGTCTGACGACCCCTTTTCTCAGGCGGGAACCCATTTCACTTCGTATCAGGCCGAGCAGTATCCGGATCTTACGTATGCTGCCGAGAATGCTGTCAAGGCCGTCGTGAATATCGAGGTGGTTCAGGAGATCGAAGTTCCCGAGCGGCAGTACGATCCGTTTTTCGAATTTTTCGGTATTCCCCAGCAGGGCCGGCGCGGCCCTTCGACACAGGAGCGTCGGGGCGGAGGATCCGGCGTGATTATTTCCGCAGACGGTTACATCGTGACCAACAACCATGTGGTGGACGAGGCTACGCGCCTTCGCGTGAAGCTGAGCGACGGCCGCACGTTCGACGCCAAGGTGATCGGTACCGACCCCACGACGGATGTGGCGCTGGTGAAGATCGAGGCCGAGGACCTGCCTACGTTGCCTTTCGGCAGTTCGGATTCGCTCCGGTTGGGCGAATGGGTGCTGGCCATCGGATCGCCCTATAACCTGCAATCGACCATTACGGCCGGTATCGTGAGTGCCAAAGCGCGTCAGTTGGATGTTATTCCGAGCGAATTCCGCATCGAGTCGTTTATCCAGACGGATGCGGCCGTCAATCCCGGTAATTCGGGCGGTGCGTTGGTCAATACGCGCGGCGAACTGGTCGGTATCAATACCGTAATCAAGACGATGACGGGTAGCTATGTCGGTTATTCGTTCGCGGTCCCCGAAACGATCGTTCGAAAGGTGGTCGTGGATCTCAAGGAGTACGGCGTCGTGCAGCGGGCTCTGTTGGGTCTGGCATTCCGCCCCATAGATCAGAATTTCATCGATCAGATGGGCGAGGAAACGGGTATCGAGGAGTTGGGCGGCGTTTATGTCGCCAGTGTGTCCGAAGGGGGCGCTGCCTCGCAGGCCGGTATCCGCAAGGGAGATGTGATTCTTTCGGTCGATGGCGTGGAGTTGAACGAGGCTGCGACGCTGCAGGAGCAGATCGGCAAGCATCGTCCCAACGACAAGGTAAAATTAATGATAAAAAGGTCGGGTTCGATGAAACAAATCGAGGTGACCTTGCGTAATAAAGCAGGTAAGACGGAACTCCTCACGCGGGACGACGTCGATGTGATGGAAGTTTTGGGCGGAAAGTTTGCCACGGCCGATGAGCGTCTGTGTCGCCGACTGGAGATCAGAGGCGGTGTGGAAGTGCTGGCAATCAAGGCGAACGGTATTCTGTCGAAGGCACGGGTAAGACCGGGATTCGTGATTACCCACATCAACGACAAGTCCGTGCGTTCGCTCTCCGATATGCAGCGGATGACCGATAAGGTTCGCAGCATCGACGGAGTATATCCCGACGGACGTTCGGCGAGCTATGTGCTTGTCGAATAGGGAAGCGCCAGGAAAGCCGGGTATGTTTTACCGTTTTTTATTGCCGTAGTTTAAGAACATTCTTATAAAATTAAATATGCGTCAGTTAAAAATTACGAAGTCCATCACCAACCGTGAGAGCGCGTCTTTGGACAAGTACCTGCAGGAAATCGGCAAGGAGGAGCTCATTACGGTTGAGGAGGAGGTGGAACTTGCCCAGCGAATCAAGAAGGGTGACCAGGAGGCATTGGAGAAGCTCACCAAAGCCAATCTGCGTTTCGTCGTGTCGGTGGCCAAGCAGTATCAGAATCAAGGCCTCAGTCTGCCCGACTTGATTAACGAGGGAAACCTCGGTCTTATCAAGGCTGCGGAGAAGTTCGACGAAACCCGGGGTTTCAAGTTCATTTCGTATGCCGTGTGGTGGATTCGTCAGTCGATCCTGCAAGCTCTGGCCGAGCAGTCGCGTATCGTGCGCCTGCCGCTCAATCAGGTGGGCTCGCTCAATAAGATCAACAAGGCTTTCGCCCGTTTCGAGCAGGAGCACGAGCGTACCCCTTCGCCCGAGGAGTTGGCGAACGAGTTGGAGCTTCCCAAGGAGAAGGTGACCGATACGCTGCGTGTCGCCGGCCGCCATGTTTCGGTGGATGCGCCTTTTGCCGACGGCGAGGACAACAGCCTGCTCGATGTGTTGGTGAACCCCGATTCGCCCAATGCCGACAGAGGGTTGATTAACGAGTCGCTCTCGACCGAGGTGGATCGTGCCTTGGAAACGCTGACCGAGCGCGAGCGGGATATCATCAAATATTTCTTCGGCATCGGCTGTTCGGAAATGACGCTCGAAGAGATCGGCGAAAAATTCGACCTGACGCGCGAACGTGTACGCCAGATCAAGGAGAAGGCGATCCGTCGTCTGCGTCACTCCTCCCGCAGCAAGTTGCTGAAATCTTATCTGGGATAGAGAACCCCGTTTATGATAAAGCCGGAACTTTATGAAGTTCCGGCTTTTTTATTCCATTTCCGAACTTTGTTTTGCAATTGTCGCCGGTGACAGTCGGTGCGGGGCGATTACCTGTCGTCGGAATATTCGTCTTCGGTCATCATACGCTGGATGCGCAGGTTTTTACCCAAGACCAGGGTGATGGACAGCAACGCGAGAGCACAGACGGCGCAAAGAGCCAGCCATTCGAGCCGTCCCAATATGCCCGATAGCAGGACCCCCGCTACGGATAGTGCCAGGACCGTGTAACAGATGACGAGAGTAATCTTAAGTGGTTGCAGCATATTTTTATGGTGGCGATTATATTTTGCAATGTATCCTTATCCGA